>Ga0308164_10001006_pt1 | contig 36496 bp, 32 predicted proteins | sample PhyTR2_FD_201031 | JGI IMG/M metagenome (GOLD analysis project Ga0308164, IMG submission 201031) | Phyllosphere microbial communities from UC Gill Tract Community Farm, Albany, California, United States - DLSLT.R2 | ecosystem: Host-associated > Plants > Phyllosphere > Unclassified | place: USA... | reverse complement strand
GGAAATTGGAGGATTCAATAAACTGACAAATGGCTATGCTTTAGGGTGGCCAACTGTTGAACGAGAGGAACATCCTGCCGTAGCACCGGTTGGAGGAATGCGTTCTACTTTATTTGTGTATCCAAAAGATAGTTTATCTATTGTCGTATTAACGAATCTACAAGGTTCAAATCCAGAATGGTTTGTAGATGAAATTGCAGGATACTATTTCCCTGATATGAAAGTGAAAAATGGTTTTGGGCTCAGTAAAAATTTGAAATTATTACGCCAAAATCTTATAAAAAATAAATATCAAAACCCTTATAATGTTTATAGGAAATTATATCAGGCAAATCAAAATTATTCCTTAAAGGAGGACGAGGTGAACACTTGGGGTTATCAGTTATTGGAACAGAATAAAAAAAATGAAGCATTGCAGGTCTTTAAGCTTAACACACTTCTATTCCCTAAAAGTTGGAATGTATATGATAGTTATGGTGAAATTCTAGAAACTTTAGGAAACCGAAAAGAAGCGATTATTAATTATAGAAAATCTTTGGAATTAAATCCGGACAACACCAATGCACGCAAATATCTAGACGATAAAAAATAAAGCCCGCAGCAAATACGTGTTTATGTAAAGCAGCCTGAAACAAAAAATCTGCCTTGACTCATTATTTCGCAAAGCTTACATCTTTTATCCTATTGTTTGCTGAGATTAAGTCTTATTCTCTAACTTTTTGCAGATTGCAGAAGTGGCGAAGAAATTCTAACATTCGATTAACACAAAACCAAATTAATTAAACCTAACACCCCATTTTTTACAAACTGCTGCTAACAGGCGTTTTTTCTATTTATTTAATTTTTCTAATTCGGATAATTCACTTTTATATTTTTCAACATCCCAAATTAAATCCCAATTTTTAACATAATCAGAGATTAAATCCAGACCAACTTCGGTTCTTCTCTTATCTACATTGTCAGGATCAATTAAAGGTAAAACATATGGAGTTTTAGTATTTGGATTTGTTCCTATTTGACTTCCGTATATTTGTTTTCTTCCTTCTCTGATTTCTATTCTGTCAATTAATAAAGCCAAAGAACTTGGATTTGCATTTCCTTTTTTTACAGCTTCTTTCATCATTGGTAAATATTTTTTTTGAGTTTCCAAATCTGAATGTTGAATGACAAGAAATAATGCACTATTGGCTTGCGCGCCTACTTTGTCTTTGCCAACCCAACCTTTTTCATCTAATATTTTTTTTACTTTTAATAAGTTAATTGAGTCTTTCTGATTTGTTATTTTCCAAAGGTTATTCATTTCTTTAGAATCCTGACCGAATTTTTTTTGAGTTTCATCCATTTGGATTCTATATTTTTGGTCTTCTTCAAGAATTGTCAATAATTCAGCCTTTAATGGTTTGTCGTAATTTGCTTCTATTAACTCTAATTTTTTTTCTAACTTTTCAATTGTTTCTCCCCATTCTTTTTTTGAATGTAAATTTTCTAAATCAGTATCAGAATTTAAGTGCTTTAGATTTGTCCAACCTTTTTCTATTGATAAGTTCAACCATTTAAATGCCTTTTTTGTATTTCCTGCTAAAGAGGATGCACATGCACCATTATATAAGTGACTTGGATTGCTGCTTTCAATTTTAAAAGCTTTATCATATAAATCAGTAGACCTCTTGTAATCTTTTGTTTCATATAATTTATCAGCTTCACTTATTAATTTTAAATATTCCTGAGCGTCAATGCTTGTGAATAAAAATAATAATAACAAAGTATAAATACTGTTTCTCATTTTTCTGTATTTAATTTAAAAATTTTAGATCTTTAGATTCTGTTTCAAAATGGCTGCTAAATTTCAAATTTGCAAATTGCGTCAATCTGATTTATATAACTTCATAACGCCATTTATGATACTACTAATATAAAATTTATTTTGATGAGTTGATTGTTAAATTCTTACAAAAAATTTGCATCCTAACTTTTCGATGAATTGGCGAATATTTTGTTTTTTTAATGGAAATCTTAAACTGACACCTGAGCAGGTAGTATCCACGAATTTTCGAAAAACTAAAGATAAAAAGCTGGAGCGCAATATAATAAAAAAGCAACGGTCTTTTCTGCAGTAACGGTCGATGATATGTTTTCGTTAAAATCAATCAATCAAAAATATCAACCGTATAGCAGCAAATAAGGTTTTGCCTTGAATTTTCACCAAAAATACAACTTATGAACTTTCAGATTAGGTTTCGATTTTACCGTAGAAAAAACCAAGACATATGAAAGCTGCTTTTACTTTTTGCTTCAGCATAATTTATATAATAATGCAGTACCATTGCCAAAACCCACTTCAAAAAAAACCAGAATTTGCTGCGGAAACAAGACCGATAGTCAAAGTCATCCATTTACCTCTATTTAGTATTTGCGAATCAACTACCCTTAGTATCAAACTTACCAATCCAAATAGAGCCTACTGATCATTCGAAGGATTAATGATAATTCACAGTCATAAAGGTGAATTATTAAAAAAGAAAATTTTTCTTTATGGTATGAATTATTTTGTTAGTTTTATTGCTGAAAAACAAGTAGCTTAATAACACTCAAAACCTAATTCTGAACTGTTCGTAGTTCACTTTTAATTAATAATAAAAAAAAATATATGAAAATTAAATTACTCTCTCTAATCGTGACTTTCACGTTAAGCATTTCTGTATTTAGCCAAGACATTTCTTTCGAATCTTCCGAAGGCTTTGTATTGGGAGATATCAATAATCAACAAGGCTGGACTTCTTATGGAAGTGCTACTCCAAATAATGCAGCAATTATCAATACCACATCAACTTTGGGAACCAATTCTGCGAACGTATTAGCTACCAACACCATAAATGATGGTGGAATAAAAAAGAATGTTAACGGCTTTGCAAAGACCGAATTTTCGTTTGACTTCAAAATATCCGCTATTGATGAATCTGACTACTTTATGTCTGTTAGGGATAACTCAAATACGATACTTGGCGCTTTTGTCATCGATTATGAGCAGGGAAATGTTGCCATTTATGACGGTATTATGGATGATGTAACAGAAACTTCCATTGATGTTTCACCAAATGTATGGTATAATTTTAAAATGATTGTTAATATGGGCACTCACACCGTGCAATATTTCGTGAATAATATATCCGTGGGAAGCAAAAACTTTCTGACCAGTGCAAGCGGTTTTCAAGTCATCGATTTCGCTTTTGATGATTACGATTCTGGATTTAGTGTAGATAACATCAAAATCTCAAATGCTGATAATCTGTCGACATCCGAAATATCTCAGGATAAAAAAGTACATATTTATCCTAATCCTACGTCAGATTTCCTTCATGTTTCTACAACAGAAAATATTAAATCATTGGAGGTTTATGATCTCTTGGGAAAATTAGTTTTAAAAGATACTTCAGGAAAAAACCAGATCTCGGTATCATTTTTAAACACAGGAACGTACATCATAAAAGTCAACACCAACCATTCCGCTTTTACAACAAAATTCACCAAGAAATAAAAACTCATTTAAACATAGAATCACTCCAATCCAGGAGTGATTTTTTGATTCAGTTCAGCAATCTAAAACTATTTTTTTGACGATATGTGCGTAATGTGAAGCTTCCTATAAAACAGTAATCCCAGTCTATGAAAAAGCTAATTATATTTTTTGCATTCGCATCTTTTATATCAAATGCTCAAAGCCGATTTATCAAATTAGATTCAGCTAAATTGATCAAACATGTGGAAAGCTTTATCTGGTTAACCGAAGTTAACTATGTGGCAGATAAAAATAGTTTTGACTGGGGTTACAACAATTACCAATTTGTTAATCCTAAAAATGAAAAAGATCTGTTTACAATCAGATTTGAACGAAGAGCTGATGGGTTTGATATAGTCAGAGTCAGTGGAACTTTTGATAGTCTTTTTAAAATCTGGAAAAGTGATTTCGATAGAAAAGCTGATGCTGACACAGTTAAAAAAACAGGTTTTGCAATAAATGGCCGAACAAGATTTAACAAAAATAAAGATAGTAATTACTGGAGCATCAGCAGTTTATAGGTCATTGCCTTTACATACTTTATTTTTTTATGTTTTTAAAATCTTTAATTTCATCTTACTACTCCTATACTAAACTTAATAAACTAATTGTTTCACATTCAAAGTGTATAATGCTATCAAAAATTTCAAACTTATTCATACTTGATGATTAATAAATTACCGGAGATTTTAACAAAAGAAAAATATAATGAGAAGGACATCGAATTTCGAAATGCGTTATTCAATTTGGACAAGAACATAATCACCGATAACAATGCAGAATTCCTTACAACCATTTACCAGTCCACAAAACATCTCGACATCCGAAATAAAATATTAAAATTGTTGTATGATTTTAACTTTTCTGCCTTAAAGGAATTCTTTCTCAGCTCCTACAAAAAAGAGCGCTATCTGGATATGAAAATTTACGCTTTGCGGGGACTTTCACAATTTATTGAAGAAAAAGAAATTATTTTACTGCTAAAAAAATTCAACCAATCACTAGCAAAAAGACAGCAAACAACACCGTACAATTATCAGGAATATGAACTTTTACGAGGAAAAAATGCTTTACCCTTCTTGGTTCACAAATACAATTACAAATGTTTTAAAGAAACTTTGGAGCAGGTAAACATTCAATACGATGCAATGCCTGATGCGTTTAAAGACCATTATACCGTTGATGAAACTGGTGAGATCGTAATGCTGAAAAGTCATTCAGAGACAAAAAGAATTATGGATAAATTTTGGGAAAACGAAAAGAAAAATCTAGGGTAAATTTTAAAATCTAAGTTCATTTAAAGAGATTAGAATAATAATCAGCTCTCTTGATCCTTTTGCGGGAAGTCGATGATGAAGTAATTATTTTAGTATGTCTTTTGATATATCTAAACCATATTAAGAAAATACAGCAATTATGTTAAAAAAAGGAGACCATGTAAAGTGGAGGTTTCAGAATGGTGAAACACACGGTATTATAACTACAGTTCATACCAAAGATTTTGTTTTTATGAATAGACAAAGACGGGCATCTGAGGCTGAGCCACAGTATGAAGTCATCAGCGAAAAAACGGGAAAGAAAGCAGCCCATAAAGCTTCCGCACTAAAAAAGATTTAAATTACCAGAAGCTAAAAGTTAAGGACTTAAGCTCTATTTGCAATTTTCTGCGTAAGATAGATATAATTAAACATACAAAATGTCGCTATTACCCCGAAAGTATGCCATAAAAAATGTGTTCCGATATTGAGCCACTCCCACTTATCAGCGATACGAAAAGTAAGTGCAAAAGCAAATGACAGTAATGCAAATCCCACCCATTTCCCGGCTTTACATTGCGTATAAATTAAATATCGTAAAACCGAGAAGAGAACAAATGATGCCATCATTCCATAATTTAAATTGATAAAAAGAGATGTATTATCAAGCAAAATCCAGTTTCTTAAAGCAAACATGAGAATTATATATACAAGAACTACAAAGACAGCATAAAACAATTTGGTGCTCTTCGCTATAAAGTAAAATCCTGCAGACAAGCATAGCAACATAATAGGTAGCCAATCCATCACAATAAATACCGACCATTGTCGGAATGAGTGATAAAACGTTCCACCAATAGCACCAATGTATAATAATATCAAGCAATAAACTAAAAATGGATACTCTTTAAAATTATCTTTGATTCTAATAGTCCAAAAAATAGCTGTGATGAGAAAAAAAATCGCAGTAACTGCATTTAAAGGCTCAGGAAAAAGCTGACTCATATCTGTTTCCTTATAGAACATCCCTCCGTCCGGCGGAGATTGATTTATTGACATTCTTTTTATTTTTATTCGTGGTGCAATATACGAAGAGAACTCTTTCAATTAAATATGATTAAGATTAATGACAAGTTCTGCCATTTAAATTATTATAATGTTTACAAGCAATAAAAGTAAGCTGTCATTTTTGACAGCTTACTTTTATTGCTAAATAAATTTTAATTATTTCAGAGCAGACTTCACTTTATCAGACTCCTTCAAATGGTTTTCCAAAGTCGGAAGTGTTTTAGTTGCAAATGCTTTTACGTTAGCATCTGTACCATCTGTTGACTCCTTTTTAAATGCTGCAATATCTTTTTTATGATCGTTAACCATCATGTCGACATAAGCCTTGTCAAAATCGGCGCCTTTCTTTACTTTTAGATCATCATGCATCTTTTGTTGTGAAGCGTCTAAGGATGCGGGTAAGGAATAATTTACACTTCCCGCCCATTTTTTTAGTTCTTCGTTGGCAGCTTTATGATCTTTTGCAATCATTTGCCCTAAAGATTTCACAGAAGCATTGGTAGCATTTGCAGCAGCAAGTTCTCCCATCATAACTTCCATCATTCCCCCTTTAGCAGCAGCATCAACAAAAGTTTTGTCTTGAGTACTTAATGCTTTTGCATCAGGAACTGTACTTGAAACTGTAGCAGAATCATTAAGAGTCTGTGGGGAATCCATTGGAGCTGTTGAAGACATATCCGTTGAATCTACGGAACTGTTTGTAGAAACAGAATCCTTTTTGTTGCAAGATACCATGGCAGCAACTGCTAACAATGTAAGAATTGAATTTTTCATAATAATTATTTGGTGGGTTAAAATTAAAAGCATTTTTATTATCTGCTTTGTGCTACAACTAACAATTTGTCTGCCAAAGATTTTGAGGTAATAAATAGACAATCTACATCAGGTAAGTCTCAAAGTTTTAATTGTCTTAACCCACTCTTTTCTCTCACAACGTTCACAAACCTTTACAGATCTTTCCAAGTATGCGGAATAACCGCAGTAAGTACAGGCGTAAATGTCTTCCTTCTCAATGGTCGTTACTTTTTTGTTATAAATTTTTGGAAGTACAGGCAGTCCGAAATGAACTTCTTCATCCCTGTAGAAATAAAAACTGATATTGCCTGTGGTTTCCAGAATTGCAGAAAGAAAGGTGTTCTTATGTAAATTCAATAAATGAACTGTATTTGCATCTTGTGAGGTTTCTGACTTTTCTATGCAGATTACCATTCAGGCAGGCACAAGGAAAACTGCAATCAATTCCTTGAAAACAATAAGAAAGCACATTGATAAAGCTTGAAATATTTTTGTGGAGGGTTTGTAATCTCCAATTACGGATACCCAAAAAGATTTCTTTCCGCAGGGGCAACGGAATATATTTGCTATAGAAAATCGGGTAACCTCAAAGGCAACTGTTTTATGAAAATTTTGTTATTAGTTTATAAAGTAAAAAGCTAACGGACTACAATTTGCTCAGTACATTATTTAAAAATATTTAGCGGTGAATATAATTTCTTTTGAAAACGACATCCCTCAGGAAACAATCGATAAAAACGCAGAAAATCTAAAAATGGCTCAGCTCAATCTTTCAGATTTTAATAAAAGAATGGGTAAAGATTATGATCTTGTTTGTAAGTTTACAAACGGTCATCCTCGTTTTTTCTTAAAACAAGACTTGAGATATCCTGAAAATACAAACACCATAGCAAGTCAGATTAATTGGCTTCTAAACTGGAAAAGAGAAATTAATGACAGAATCTACTTTCAAATATTTTTCAACGATATCGAAAGAGAATTTGAAAAAATTGACCATTATCATTCCCCATATGTTGAAAAGGATAAAGTATATAATAAATTGGTCGAAAATTTCAAAAAGAAATATACGGAATATGCGCCTTTAGGTTTTCTAAATCAAGAAGATGAAAATTATATAAAGGAAGAAATAAATAAAAAATTCTTGCAACGCATAGTTTAGCAATAAAACCATAATATGTACCACCGTTACAAATTATGTAATTTTTTCGAATTAATTACAAAATTGGATTGGCAACAACCTTGAGAGTGTAATCTTAAGAAAAAAACATTTGTAATGTACCAATTTAAAAAAATACCAAGTATTAAGCTACGGTTATCTAATTTGTAAAGATCAATATTCTGTATTTTAAAGAGTGTAACTTAACCCGAGCTATTAATCGTTATACAAATTGTCAAAAAAACTGTACGATTTAAAACCCTTATCAAATCATTCATAAAAAATAAAGGTTAAAATCTATGTGTAGACCACTTCTATATTATAATAAATTATAATTGAGAGCATCCGATAATGTATAAAATGAGTAACTGATCAAACCACTCAACTTATGACTGACAAAATCATTACAGCCTGGAATTTTTCCAATACAGATAAAAACCTTTTATCTCCAAACAAAGAATATAGAATTGAATATGGAATACTGAATGAAATTGCAATGGGCGCACCTCTTGGTGGAATTTCATACTTAACTTTCAAAGACAAAATAGTAACAATTAATGACTGGACAGCAGGACCTGTGTTATGGAGTGATAATAGTCAAAAAGTTGCTTTACCGATATGGAGCGAAAACAGAAAACAGAAAATCTTGATTGTTGATGTCAACACCTTATTAGCGACGTTATATAAAAAAGAATTCAGGGTTTTACATTTTGAATCATTTATCGATGATCATTTAAAGGGAATCGACAGCCCCCTGTACAACCCGGAGATTTTAGATTTCAACTTGAATTCCCAAGAAGTGGCAGAGATACAAAATTTATATCCCATACAAAGAAAAGCCATCAGTAGAAATTAAAAAATCCTCAACGTAAAGCTGAGGATTTCATTTTCAATTAACATAGTGGTGAATTCTTTTTCCAATCGTGCAAAGTCTGATAATGAAATCCATATTTCCGAGACAATTCTTTTGCTGTTTGTCCCGACTCATATTTAAAATGAGGCTGTCTCAAAAGTGAGACAGCCTCTTATACAAAGTGGATTGTTTAATTTGACTTACAAAGCTGTATTTAAAACTTTTTCCTGGGAATAAACAAGACCTTCATAACAAGCATTATAAATATCTTTCAACTCTTCAACGGTTGGTTTTCTAGGGTTGAAACCAGTACAAGGATCCAAGAATGCATTGTTTGCCATAAAGTCAAGATTCTTATCCCAATCTTCCTGAGAAATCCCAAATTCTTTGATTGCTGACTGATTGTTAACTTCAGATCTTAAAGTTTCAATTGCCTGAGCCAATTCTTCAGTGGTTTCTTTCCCGATTACTTTTGCCAAATCAGGAAAACGGCTGCTTTCTTTAGCATTGAAACGAATCACATTGGGTAAGAAAATCGCATTACAAGCACCGTGGGGAACGCCAAACAAAGCACCAACCTGGTGAGATAATGAGTGAACAATTCCTAACCAAGCGTTGTTGAAAGCTAAACCTCCCATAAAAGATGCATCGTGCATATTCTGACGGGCCTTGATATTACTTGGATTCTGTACTGCTTCTTTCAGATTTTCAAAAACGATTTTCAAACCACCCTTAGATAAAGCATCTGCAAAATTATTGTCGATGTTTGAAACATAAGCTTCTACGCAATGTGTCAACGCATCCAATCCTGTGTTTGAAGTAACGTGAGCCGGCATAGATGCGCAGATTTCACCGTCGATAATTGCAACATCTGGTGTCAATTCGTAAGAAACGATTGGATATTTTACGCCTTTTTCGCGGTCTGTGATTACGGCAAGGCCTGTAGTTTCAGTTCCTGTTCCGCTTGTAGAAGGAATTGCGATAAATTTTGCTTTCTGGCGTAGTGCAGGAACACTAAAAGGTTTGATCATCGCTTCAAAATCTGCGTCCGGATATTCATAGAAAACCCACATCATTTTTGCTGCATCGATTGCAGAACAACCACCAATTCCAACGATCCAGTCCGGCTGAAATTCCTTAATCATTTCCGCACCTTTAAAACAGGTTTCTGATGACGGATCTTCTTCTACTCCTTCATAGATTTTGGTTTCTATTCCCACTTCATTCAGATAAGCTACTGCTTTATCTAAAGTCCCGCTTTTTTTCATCGAGCTTCCTCCAGTTACCAAAACTGCTTTTTTACCTTTGATATTTTTTAATTCTTCGAGACTTCCCGTACCGTGGAATACTTCCCCTGCAATAAATAACTTGCTCATTCTGTATTATATTTTACGTTAAAATTATAGTACAAAGGTAGATCAGTCAGAAAGGTATGTGTTATATAATTGAGTCTATCTGTTATAAATTTGAGCCAGTTCTTCCTGAAGCTCGGTTGGTGTTTCTTTTAATTTGGTTTTTACAAATTTGTTGAGTGCTGAAGGCGAACTGAATCCCAGTTCCAATGAAATCTGCTTGTGGGAAAGGTCAGAAAACAATAATAATCTTTTGATTTCCTGAAGAATACGGTTATGTATTGCATTGATTGCTGTTTCATCACAATGCTTTTTTGTGATATTGTTCAGCTTCTTGGTAGTGATTGCCAGTTTTGATGCGTAATACTGCACTGTTCGCTCATTTTTGTAGCGTTCATTCAGCATTTTTTTAAATCGAATATATAAAGTTTTATCCGTTTCATGCTGTAAAACGGGATGCTGACCGTGAACCAACTCAATTAATCCAAGAAGGAAAATTTTGATATAAAAACGAGCCTGCTCTTTTCGGACAAGACTTGGGTCAAGATAAACGTTCTCAATATCAACGACGAGTTTCTTTGACTTTTCAAATTCTAACGGTGATAGAAAGACACAATTGAGATGAGTCGCCAAATCTACATTATAAGAAAGCAATTCATTTTTAAGAATATCAGAACAAAAAAGAATTTCCTCAAACAAAATAATTTTACCTGAAATATCAGAAGAAACTTTGGTGATGAAAGAAATCTGTTCAGGAAAAACAATTGATATTTTACCGCAACCAAGATTAAATATCTGATTTTCTATCTGAATTCCTATCTCACCTGTTTGTACCATCAGAATACAAAAGTGATCTTTCTTATGAGGTTCAAAATAATTTTTAAGATTCGATTGTGTTAGATCAAATGCTCTGAAAGACAGATTCTGGTCTTCCGGTTTTTGTATATTTTTTTTAATTTCTAAACGTTCCACATTCTAAATTTAATCATTAAATCGTTATCATTTTTTCTTAACAATATTTTTTCTCACTTTGCTCAAGATTTCTGAGGTAATTCCCAGATAGGAAGCAATTTTTGTATTTGTGCTCTTTGATTCTTATAGTCGATCACGAAATCTTTATGAGTTTCACTTAAGGAATACCAAGCTGGATTATCTAATTTATTTCCATTTTTAATATAATACTTTCTGTTAAAAATAATTTACATCACTTTATTCTTCAATTTGATAAATTCTCGATTCTTCTTCCCACGGATGATAACCTTGGCCTATATATTTAAATCCGTATTTCTCATAATAATTTGTATAATCGGTACATAAATTCAAATATGTAAATCGTGTAATCTTGTATCTTCTTTGGCTTTGTCAATCAATAAGGAACCGTAGCCATTTCCTCTCCGCTCTTCATCTATAAAAATTGCACAGATCCAGGGATTGGGTGCATTCTACTTATAAAATCATTGGTTATCAGTCCGGCACACCCGATTATATTTTCATTCTTTTCAAATAGATACCACTGAGGTAAGGACTGTGCTGCGTCTATACTTTTAGAAATACAATCTTTATAAATAACTGGCGAAATCTCCGACCAACTTCCTGAAAATACTTTATTGCTCTATCTTTATATTCTGGATTCTGTCTTACTGATATGATTTTCATTGATATTTAATTTTTAATTTAATTGTCTTAAAAAGTATTTTCCATAAGAGTCTATTGCAAATTTAAGATATTACTATCAAAGAAGATGAAAGTTGATAATACATAATGAACATCAGACTTCTGGTAAATTTGAGACTCGGTCATTTTTGGTTAAAACTAACCATTGACTATATCTGGTCCGTTATGGTAAATTCGCTAATAAATATAAAGCAATCGTGCAAATCACAAAATATAGAACGGCTTACAGAGAAAACTGTATCCAAATCTTCAAAACAAATCTTCCTAAGTTTTTTGCAAATGAGGAATTACAACAATTTGAGCAGTTTTTGGATCAAATTGACGATCACTATTACGTAGTTGAAATTAGCGGTTGTCCTGTGGGCTGTGGCGGAATTTTTTTCGACGAAATGAGTAATCAGGCAGGGTTATCTTGGGGTATGGTAGATGCCAATTACCACGGACAAGGCATCGGTAAGTTACTCACAAGTTTTCGTCTAGATCTTTTAAAAAAATTGTATCCCGATAAAATTATCAAAATAGAAACCTCACAACATACAGTAGCATTTTATGAAAAGAACGGTTTTAAGATTGTGGATGTTTTAGCAGATGGTTTTAGTGAAGGACTAGATAGATACACTATGAAGATATAACCAAGAACTAAGAATGCGTCTAATGTCTAAACTATTCAACCACTATTCTTCAATCTATGTTTTATAAAGTTCAACAATCTAAATTGATTCAGTGGATCATTATCCACATCAGATATCTTATAGCATTGGCATTTGTACCTTCTGGATTTACAAAATTAATTGGTGAAAGATTCACTCAGCTGCCAAAATCTGAAGCGGTAGGTCAATTTTTTGAAGTCATTTATCAATCAGGTATGTATTATAATTTTTTGGGGTTGGCCCAGATCATTACAGCAATACTTCTGATCACTCAGCGATTTGCATTAATAGGTACATTATTATTTTTAGCGATCACAAGTAATATCTGGATGATCACCATTTCTCTGCCTTTCAAAGGAACATGGATCATCACGAGCTTAATGATGCTCGCCGGTTTTATTTTACTTTATTGGGATAAAAACAGAATCGCAGAATTATATTCTGATAACCATTTACAAAAAAAGAAATATGCACCTGCAGTATCAAAACTCTGGATCAATGCCGGTATCATTTATATCATAAGTCTTCTTACCCTATGTTGTACAAGTCCAAAAACAGACTTGATATCAGAAACCATTGCTATATTGGTATACTTCATTTTAGGAGCTACACTACTCTACACCAATTTTTCTTTCTGGAAAAATTCAAGCAAGGTAAGTTCATCACACAAGCTACAGTAGAAGAATCTCTCTACATCTGCTGATAATAAATCTATAAATTATTCTCTATGAAATTTTTGTTTTTGCGTCTTATTGTAATTTTTTCGATCGTCTATCCCGTCCAAAGTAGAGCCTGCTCCGCATTTTTACTCGCAGGTAAAAATCATAATGTTGTCGGCTTCAATGAAAACTGGAAAACAATGCCGGGGATGATCGTGATCAACAAACGTGATGTTCTTAAAAGGAACATTAGCTGGCAGAACTTGACAACTGATCAACTTCAGCCTCATAAACAATGGATATCAAAATTCGGATCTGTCACCTTCAATCTTTTGGGATATGATTTTCCTTGCTACGGGGTTAATGAAAAAGGTCTTTTTTTGGTCGAATTATATCTGGAAGAAACAACCAAAGTTTACAATCCAAAGCAGCCCAATATGTTCTGGGCACAATGGATCCAGTATCAACTGGACAATTACAAATCGGTCAATGAAGTTGTGGCCCATCTGAATGATGGATCAAACATCGACTGGTGGCCTAATGCAGCCGGAAGTCATTTTTTTCTGACCGATGCCAAAGGAAACTCTGCTACGATTGCTCTATTGAATGGTAAGTATACAGTCCTTACCAACAAGGAAATGCCGATGCCCTTACTTTGCAACAATCAATATCATAAGGATCTGGCTGCTGCTAAAAAGTTTGATTTTCTGGGTGGAAATGAAAAGTTTGATTTTGATCAAAATAAGAACTGGGAAGACCGATATAACCGTGCATATTATATGCTGAAGAATTATAAGTACGATGCTAAACCTGTAGACTATGCCTGGAGTATCTTGAACGCCATACATCCAGGTGAATGGCAGACAGTCATTGACACGAAAAAGATGAATCTTTATTTTAGGTCTGACTTGAAGAAAGAGGTGAAGACAATTGACATCGGCAAGTTGGATTTTTCTAAAAATGATCATGTAAAATATTTGGATATTCACACTGATGAAAAAGGAATCGTGAATGGTTACTTTCAAAATCTTACGGTGGTAAAAAACAATGAGTATGTTGAAAAAGGATTTCCAATTGGATATGACAATAAGGAATTTGCAACGTCCACCGTTTTTGAGAAATTGAAAAAAAACATTGTAAAATTCTTTGAAAACATTTTACCTGAATCTTAAAGTTTGATAATTTTTCAATATTTTTGCTTCATGCTTTAGGGGTATTCTAAATAGAATTGAGACAGTCCCTTTGAACCTGAACACGACAAAATACGCTCTGCATGGAATCAGCTTGAAGAAATATTTTGGAATTCCACGAATCTGGATAAAAATTTATTGGAGTAGGTAAGACGCGCTATGGCATTTGAAAACGGATGCGAATATTGTATGGTCAAAGCAGGAAAACCTGAATTTGACAATTCTCAATTAAAAATATCAACAGCAATCGGTTTTGCTGAGTTATTCAGCAAAGATCATCAGTCAATTTCTCAAGAACATTTCAAAATGCTTAAAGAATTCTTTCCCGAAAAAGAGATTTCAGAACTTTGTACATTCATCAGCTTTATTAACGCTTCTCAAAAATTGAGCTAGATATTTAATCTTACCGAAAATTATCAGCAAAATGCCGTATTAAAAATAAAAGATTTCTTTTAGTAAGCTGTTCATAAAAAAACTGAATAAACCAAAAGTTTTTTATGGCTTACTCCATTGATAAAATGAACAATATAATTATGTCTTGGTACAGCCTATTCTGCCGCCAAATCTTTGATTTTTACCATCAAAACCATTAGTGATACCGCTTGAGCCAGCTTATTCCCCAACTGTGACCTCAATCATATGTTTATCTTCCGCAATAACTGGAACTAGTGCCGCAAATTGTTGTTGCAAGCATAATGATGTCGGATTAGTTTCTATAGTCTTAGCGAATACATGTGTAATAATTTTAAGTATAATCCTAATTTACTAATCTTTTTTGAAGAGATATAGGGCGTGTACAAACTCAATTTTGTCACTGCTTAATTTATTTGAAAAATTTCAAATAAATTACAGATTTTCTAAGTAATTTCTATATGTAAATTATGATTCCACATCGTTTAATACTTTCAAAACATTGTCTATATCCGCTAATAAATGGTTTGAATAGAGTCCTGTCATGTTCACAAAACCGACATCAGAATTTTCAACAATTTGATGTCGGTTTTTTTTATTCATTAATTTGCTATTAGTCAGGTAGATATATCTTGCAATTACATTCATTTCAGCAGTTCGAAACGCTGTTCCATCAAATTCAATTTTTTTAGGATATATCGAACTAGCAATCACCCTTTTTGTTTCTATATCGCCCTGTTTATAAAGCTTTGAGATGTTTAAAATAGCATTTAAGGCACGATCAAGCCTTTTCTGAATGTCGTATGTTTTGGTTTCTGAAACCAGATGACTTAGCTCCTCTTCAAGCTTATCAGCTTCTAATTTTCCACTGCTCTTTATTTCCCTGTAATCGTCTTCATCTAGTTTATCTGAAAGATATAGATCTCTTGCCTTCGACACTTTTTCATTGATTACATTTATCTTTTTTGACACAGACCTTCTATTTTCATCGATATCACATGTAAAAGATTTATAGTTATTAAGCAAAAGTTTTTTTAAAATATCTTTCAAAGGAGGATTAAATTCAAATTTTGTCAGCTCCTTTTCAAAAAGATCATTCACAATGTCAGATTTATGCCTAAAACTGCATTTCTTCGTGCAGTGATAATAGTAGTATATTTTCGAATGACCTTTAGAACCGCTTCCCGTAAGATTGCCTCCGCAAAGAGGACAGGTTAAAAGTCCCCTAAGTGGAAAATGCTCATTGCACAGGACCTTTCCTCCAGGTCTTTCTCCTTTCCTTTTACCATCCAATACCTCCTGAACCTTATAGAAGAGCGCTTCGCTGATCAAAGGTTCATGCTTGCCCTGAATGTAGTGTGCCTCTTCCTGTTTATGTTGTCCGATGTGGATTTTGCCACAATAGACGACATTCCTCATCGCTGTTATAAACGTATTCCGAGTAAGTCCCTTTCCTTCTCTCTGATTCATCTTTACCCTAACATGATCTGCCGGAGTATGACCTTTCGCTATCTCGTTAAATGCCCATATTAGATTTGTGGCTTCAGGCTCTTTTATGGCTACATATTTTTTACCGTCTTCCATGCTACGGTTGATATAGCCATAGGGAGCCGTGCCCATCATTCTTCCTTCTTTTTTTGCCTTTCTCATCCCGTAAAAGACATTCAAGGCCCTTCTGTCGTTTTCTACTTCAGGAGAGGCTAGATAAATAGCCAACATCAACTTATTTTCGGGAATGGCCATATCCAATGGCTGCTCTATGGCTTGGGGATTGATGCCACTTTTCTGTAGCTGGCTGATCATCTGGTAAGCATCGCCTGCGTTGCGACTGAACCTGTCCAACTGTAATATTGTTGTGAAAACAATACTTACGCAGTCTTTCGTCCTGATCTCTTTGCGAGTATCCCTTTTCGGCTTGTTCATCGGTAGAAACCCTGATGTATAAATCGGCAGTTACCATAACGTATATTTTTATTAAAATTAAAAACTGATGGATGAGAATAGAATACCGAGGAAAGTATTTAGTATGGATTATATTATTTCAGCACTAAGACAGTCTGAAATGGGGTAGCTTGTTTTTGCCTCTTCGTACGGCTAATATACAAATAATCAATCAGGTGAGAAAAATTCTTTAACGGTTATTTGTGTAAGCATGTAAAGAAATTCCATAATTTCTTCCACTTCTTCTTCCGGCACATCGATCCCTGCTTTTCGCAGCATTTCCTTAGCTTCCTCGATGGGCATCTTTTTTATTGGGGGAAGCGGATGTCTATAATTATGTTGTCGAACAGATGCTTTTGGGGGCTTTACAGTTGGTTTTAACTTTTTCATAGCCAATGTTTTTGGTGGGATTGGCTAAGCTATTTCACTAGAGGAAATACATCTGTCAGATGACTTTGAGAGGTATTATTTGCCCTTCATTGGCCAATTTGAATACATTGAAATATCAATTACAGACTGGCTTTGAATCCTCAAAACACTTTAATGCAACCCACTACTCAAGCCTATGCACCTTAAAAAGTTTTGTACGGATATTTTATGAAAGCAAACCAAAGAATGTCCTGAACCATATCGTTATATTTTTCGGTTTCCTTTCCGTGGCTTTCAAAGCCACCTTTTGTTAAAGCATATTTATCCGCTTTCCATAAGCGGAATTATATAAAATAATTTTGAAAAAAAATAGTTAATAAAAAGATAGCGAAGTTATGACAGGCATCCCCTCAGCACCTAGCCCAACCAAAAGACTACGGCATAAACGGCTTCCACCCCATAAATGGGTCCCCTCCATTTATTCCGTTTCCTTTTGGTTTTACCATGCCCGTCACCCATAATGGCTTTCTTTTTTTTCTCTTTTTTTCTTTTGAAAACAATTTTTGAACAGAAAAATACATCATTGTAAAAGACTACTTGCAATTATCCTCTTAAACTACGCTCACTTTAATCTGTGAAAAACTCACTGCTATATTCAACACGCAAAACATCTCAAGTATCGAAGAATGGGAATTAGACAAGGCTCTGCTACGCTGTTTTCCTGACTATGAATTTACTTCAGATCTCGAAAAAGGAAGGAAAGAAATACGCCTTCAACTGTCTAATTATAAGTCTGAATTATCTACAGATGGATGGGGAAGGCAAATTGAAAACCCACTCAATAAAACCAAATATCTTGTAAAAAAATCGGATCACAAGCCTGAAAATTCTCACCTGAAATTAAAGTTTATTCGGAGCAGAAGAGCACAGTTATTATATCAATATTATTGATGGTATAAACCGGTTTACAGATGAAAAGGGATTTCTGATTCTTAACGAGTTCAAAACGTACTATAATAAAAATAAAGAGATTGAGGTATTAAAGAACCCCCTTTGCAAAACAGTCTTAAATCCAGTGATACGGCTTATCTTTCCTATTCAGATAACAGTACATTTCTTCTTTCTTAAGCTCAGGAAAGAATTTAAGAGCATCATCAATGGCATAGTTGGGAAGAAAGTAGATTTCATCACGGATAGCTGTGATAACTTTGTCATGACCGTAAAAACGAACTATTTCATCAATTTCATCCTGACTGCCACGCTCAACGATACGAGCGATTACCATTTTATAAGCACCTTCCCAGTCAATCTCATCAAATCTAAATTCCCAAAAAAATTTCGGATGAAGATTGGGGATATGTGTAGTTAATGTTTTCATTTTTTTTATTCAGGTACTACCAAATTTACGAATTTTCAAGTAATCTACCTACGTAAACCCTTATTATTCTTCGCCTTAATAGACAAATCTTTTTTCTCTGGTGCGAATTTATGTAAAGGGTTTTTTGTCGCTAATTCCAAGCGTTTTTTAATATGTTTCCAATCGTGTTGTTTATGCTTTAGTACATCTACACCATCAAAGTTGGCAATCTTATCATGTGTATTCAGGCCTATCACCGCCCAATAAGGGTCTTTATCGTATTTTCTCTGATAGGCTTCAAGATAACACTTTAATGGTTCATGTTCCAGTAAGAAGTACATATCTACAAAATCCTTATACCGCTCACCACTTTGATGGATTGCATGGAGCTTCATTGCTGCGATATCTTCATTAGATATCATGCGAACTCCTTCCTGAATCTCTATCGGGTTTATTAAAGTGTATTTGTGGCTAACGATGTCAACCTTTATGTTTTCAATATAAGTAAGTACGGTATTGTTATACAGCCTGCTTTCCTTTTCTTTTGCACCATAGGTGTTCTGAAAATATTTCAGCATCATCTCCGAGTTAAAGTCCTTTGTCGTAAACAGGTCTATATCTACCGATAATCTGTGTCCTAATCTCAATGCCAGCGCCGTACCGCCAACAAGGTTAAAATCTTTAAGATTTTCATCTTTCATAAGTTTTTGGAGAAGCTCCCACATCTCTACACTGACCGTTTCCTTACATAACATGACTTACATTTTTCAGGAAATTAATCCCGAAAAAGAAGCACCTAATTAAACTGGCACTCTGTGGCACCATTTGTCAGTTAATGGCTTTAAAATATAAGAATTACCTATCATCAATCCCTAATAGAAACACCACATCGGTAAAACAATTGTATCAGAATAACATTCATTCCTCAAACAGTACTTCTAATATAACATTTCGAAAGTCCATACAGCTTCTTACATTCCTGAAATCCTGATGATCGTAGTATCAAAATTGCATAACCCTTTTTATGCCAAAATGCTTTTATGGTTTTATATATTCATGCTTTGGCAATTGCCCTTCGGTACAGAAACTTTTATAGTTTCTATTTTTATTACCAGCATACACTCTTATACATACCTCTGTAGAACTATAAACGACATAAAGAATATAAACATGTAGGATTTTTCACATGACAGCCGTTGACGCGCAATGACTCCATTCGGCAACCGTTTTCTATTACGGTTGGCAATCAATTAATTCTGAGATTTATGCAAGGAAATACATAGATTTTATGACTAAATGTGCAAACTGGCGTACGATGAAAAGAAACAGCTCAAAGCTGTTTTTCCCTGCTATCTGTAATCCAGTCCGAAGGACGGATTTTTGTGTTCACCGGAACACAGGAACACAGCAAGGTGTGTTTTGAGCTGCTCGAAATTATTTCCGCAGCTCAAAACCCTTGCCCTTGCAGAGAGCTGGAAACTCCCTCCGAAGTCGGGAGTTTGTTTCATTGATCTGTTCAAATTTCTTTGCAAAAGTTTCATCCAGCCATACATCGCCATCATGCAGATCATTGAGTTGCTTTGTAATATCTTCGATCAGGGTTGTTGCCACAATTTTCTTGTTATCAGTTTATAAATTACGATAAATTTTTGGATACCTAATTGAGTACTCACTGACAAAGTAGGTGACAAGATAGAAATTACAATAATTTTTAAAGCCAAAGAATTTATTTATATTTTATTACGGAAAAAGTAGAATTCCGTTCTAACCTGTTGAAGTCATTCAATTGCCAGAATAGCAAAATAATACAAGTTGAATATTCTTGCTATATGCTGAGTTAATATATAGTAAACCTAATATTTTTTGCTCAATTCATTATAATAAAACAAAATTATATTTGCTTCAAATACATCATCCATCAGAAAATAGTGGTAAATTAAGTGATTTTGCAACAGAAAATTTTATACATTTAAGCACTAATAATCATACAAAAATGATATCAAACATAGAAGTTCAGAAATTATTTGGAGTTTTTACTCATCGTATCAAGCTTGATACGTCCAAGAACATTACCTTAATTTTGGGCGAGAATGGATTAGGTAAAACAATCATTCTTAAATTAGTGCAGGCTTTTTGCGATGGAAACCTTGCCGTTTTTAGAGAGTACGTATATGATGTTTTTATTCTTGAATTTACAGATCAAAGTAAATTGGTGGTAACAAGAAATGTAAAGGAGAAAATGCGACCGGATGTTCTTTTTGAATATTATACGCTAAAAAAGAAGAAACCACAGCGGTATTTACTTCCCGATTTAGACATGTATTCCCATAGAAGTAAAAGACATTTCGAATATTTTAGTAAAAGTATTTATCGAGAAGCAAATGATCGTCGTTTTTTATTTGATGATTTTGAGATGTCACTTGAAAGGTATCTGCCTACGAGAGTTGACAGAGTCGGTGTTGACAAGTGGATAGAACCTGGTTTAAAAACTGTATATTCTACAGAACAATTAATTAAAAAATATGCCAATTATTTACCTGAGGAGTTTAGTGATATATTTACGAACGGTATTCCAGACTGGCTAGCAGCTATCAGTGCGGAGATACCTGTAAAGTTGATTGAAACTCAACGTTTGCTAGTTAAGGCGGAAGAAGGTAAGTATCGCTCATCTGTTGCCGACTACTCCAGGCAGTTGCTAGCAACTATAAAAAATAAAAGGTCGGAAGCGACTGATTTGGGGTCAAACTTGGACAGAACGTATCCTAATAGAGTTATTGCACAGATAGAAAATGGAGTTAAAGCTGATGATAATTTTATTAAAAAAAGCTTTATTTTATTACAAGAGAAACGTGAGTTATTAAATAATGTTGGCCTTTTAGACACAGAAGAGGAGCAACTTCAACCACTAAATGATTCTGGTTATGAGAAAAAGATATTGAATGAAGTTTTAAGTGTATATATAGAAGATAGTTTCAATAAACTTAATATTTATGATGATCTTTCTAGTAGAATTAAATTATTATTAGACATAATAAATAAAAGATTTACATACAAAAAGTTAAGTATCGATAAATCAGAAGGTTTTCGATTTAATTCAACTATTAATAATAAAGTAATTCCTTTAAATGGATTATCATCTGGTGAACAGCATGAACTTGTGTTATTTTTTGAATTATTATTTAATACAAAAGAAAACTCGCTTTTATTAATTGATGAACCAGAGATTTCTTTACATATTTCTTGGCAGAAAGAATTTATTAATGATCTTGCATCGGTTGCCCAGCTTAGTAATTTAACAATTATCATAGCAACTCACTCTCCAGATATTATTGGGAATAATTGGGATCTTACTGTCCAACTAAAAGGTATCAATTAGGATGATTGCATATATTACCTCGGAAAGAATCGCGAACGCAATTTGTCAGGATACTTCATATAAAGGAAAATATATTTTAGTGGAAGGGCAAAATGATTATGTTTTGTTTAGAAAATTTTTTGATCAAAGTCAGGTACAAATCCAAAATAGTCATGGTAAAGAAAATATTTTGGACGCTTATGACATTATTAACCAGAGGGGTTTTACAAATGTTATTGGAATTGTAGATTCAGACTTTGACAACTTAAATGGAGTAGTGAATGAAAGAGAGTTTATTTTTTATACCGATACACACGATTTGGAAACCATGCTTTTTACCTCGGAAGCTTTTAATGCTGTAATTGATGCTCATTGTGAAGAGGATAAATTAAAAAAATTTTTAGTGGAAGAAAAATCAAAACAACTTACTGACATAATTTTTGAAAAAACCTCACACCTTGGTTATCTAAAATGGGCAAATAACATTTATAAGTGGGGGTTATTATTTAAGCCCAAAGAGGTCGATAAACCTGAACTCAAGGTTACAAATTTTTTACCCAAGGATACATTGAAATTTAAGGATATTCCAACTATGGTGAAAACTGTATTCAATTACTCTCGTGGAAAAGTCGAAATTAATATAGATGAAGACTCTGTGGTAGAAATAGTTACTAGAATGAGCTCAAATAAAGTTGATTATCTCCAGCTATGTAACGGTCATGATTTGGCAACAGTTTTTGCTCTTGGACTTAAAAAGAAAATTTCTAGTTTAGACTCGAATGCGGTAAATTCCACACAAGTCGAAAAGGATTTAGTCTTAGCATATGAGTCGAGACACTTTTCGAACACTGGGTTATACAAAGAAATTAAAGACTATGAGGAAAAGAATGGTTATCGCTTGCTAAATTTTTAATTATGAAACCGAATATTAAGTTTTGGTCCATGATAACCGCGTTTATTTGATAATAATTGAAATTATAAGTTCATATGAAAAGAAAAGCAATAGCAATTATAAATTGTAATTCAATTAAACAAAAGATAGTTATTTACTTATTACAGATTTAACCGTAGCATAAGCTGGAGGAATATTCAAATAAGCAAAGATTGTTTCACGCTCAAAATTATAATTATGCCATGTCAGCTTTGTCTGGAAGATAAGCCATTAATCAGACGCTCTCATATTGTTCCTAATTTCATGTACAAATCATTGTTTTCAAGTAATCGAAAGCTGGTTAGTGTAAATATTAATAATCCCCATGAGAAGATCAAGTATATGCAAAGTGGATACACGGAAGGTGATCTGTTATGTGCAAATTGCGATAATAAAATTTTAGGTAGCTTAGAAAGATATGCGAGCAATCATATCTATTCCGAGCCATCGGCAAAGTCCGGCGTTTCCAAAAATGAATATCCAGGTGAGGGTGAGATCATACCCTGTGTAAGATATGAGAATTTGGACTACACTAAAACCAAGTTGTTTTTTCTTTCGATTCTCTGGCGATGTCATATTTCAAAAAACAAAACATTTTCAATGGTCGATCTCGGACCGCATGCAGAAGTCTTCCGTAAAATGATTATCGAAAATGATCCTGGAGATGAGGATGAATATGAGGTGATATTAATAAAAATCGACACTGATGGTTCTCGACCTAGCAAGTCGGTTATTGACCCTAGAAAAATACAGGCAGATGGAAATACCTTTTATGTCTTCCATATTAATGAAATCATGTATCACTTTAATATTTCAAAATTTAATAAAACATCACTTTTCACCAAGGGAGCAATTCGGAAGGATAATATACTCGATATCGCTATGCTGAGAGGAAAGTGGGCACGAGAACATTTTGATGCGTTTATGGGTCAGAAAATTTTAATGAAAAGTAATATAAAGTACTAATTTTCATTTAGTAGATCTATCAGCTGAAATCTTCAAACTTATTTTAAAAACTAAAAGTGTCTCCATTCTATGTGGAAACACTTTCCGCTTCTATGCTTTAACAGTGGCAACCGAAGAAATTTTTAATAATTCAGCCTCTTCGATTTCCGAATCATTCCATATTGATGCATCCGAACCCCAGTAAAACCTATGAACGACACCGAGATTCAGGTTATCAACTGTTTCATCTTTTCCTTTTTCTGTGCGTAGAGATACGTACTCTCCCTTCTTTACTTTCTTTGATGGAAAATGATAAAAGTGTTTATGAATGTTCGATACCTGACCGTTCTTGTACGTTCGATCTACAACAGCGTAAGAACTTATATCAATGTCTGCTGTCGCTTTTAATAGCAAGTACTCTTCACCAGCATCGCCATCTTTTTTTAGCTTTGAAATAATTAAACTCATAATAGAATGTTTATAAATGCAAACTTAGTGATGTTTACCATTTATAAGTTATGGGAAACCGTAAGGATGTTTAAAAAAAACAAAATCTGATAAAGTGAAATTTATGCCTTTACTGTTTTCCGTAAGCCATCATTTCATTATATCGCTATTTTTGAAAGGGTATTTTGATCAGAAATAATATTTTATTAGAGCTTATAAATTACTTTGAAATTTCATCTGTGGTTGCGAATTAATTATTAAATTGCACTAACTAATAATACTCTCAACATGAAAAAACCAAGTATACTACCCTATTTAATTCAATAACCTGTTTTACTAAAATATTTGATGCGTTGCACTTTAATTTCAACGGGCAATTATACATTATACCAATTTATTTAGTAGGATTTTGTGTTAAATTCCTGTTATGAAATTTCTTAACCCTCCTCAAATTGACATATTGGTCAGCTGTTTTAAGAATATCATAGCTTTTAAATATCAATGGGACCATATCTATCTAAAAAAAATATAGATGAATAATATTCAATTATTTACAATTATAAAAAACCTAAAATGAGTATTAAATTTTTAAAAGCCGGGACAGGTGATGCTGTATTGATTCAGCATGGAGGTAAAAATATACTTATAGATGGTGGTAATGAATTTAAGTATCTTCGAGATCAGGTCAAAGCCATAAATGATTTGAATGAAAAAATTGACTTGTTGATTATTACTCATCATGATGATGATCATATCGCGGGAGTTATATCACTATTAACAATGATAAAAAACGAAGAATTACCAAGTGATTTTGTATCAGAGGTATTCTTTAACTCGCCTAGAAAGATAAAAGGCAAAATTTCAGACACAACTGCAAATCACCTATCTTATAAGCAGGCCTACGAGACTGAAGAACTAATTCTTGAGTTAGGCGTCAAATGGGAATTGATAACCGAAAACTCAAATGACGTTAAAATTGGAGAAATCAATTTGAATTTTCTTTCTCCTATGCAAGATGATTTGGAAAACTACAGTGAGAAAAAAGGAGCATATCTGACAGGAGATTTTAGATGTGATTGGGATGTTCCAATAACAGACATTGAAAAATACATTGATGATGCTAGTCAGGATAAGTCTCTATCAAATAAAACCAGTATAATAATTCTAGCAGAGTTCGATAGTAAAAGATTCTTACTTACCGGAGATTGTACTCCCGACAGATTCGAGGCAGCTTTAGATAAAATTGACAAGAATGAAAGCGGTCAAGCCGAATTTTACGCTGTTAAATTACCACATCACGGTAGTTATCGAAGCCTAAACCAAGCAATTATAAAATCTATCAAATGTAGCCGCTTTATTATCAGTACAAATAGCAAAAAATATTTTTTACCAAATAAAAGAGCTTTATTAAAAGTGAAAAATTATGCTTTGGATAAAACTGCTCGGATTGAATTTTTTTTCAACTATGAAGAGGCTCTAAATGCACTAAAAATTACCGCTGTAGAAAAGACCAGATACAGTTTGATCTTAACTCCAAATAATAAATCTTATGGCATTAGTCTCTGATAATTTAAAAAATTGTGGCATTCGAATTAATGCAAAAGTATGTGGAGTTAATGTAATTGGTTCAGGTGTTTTATATACGACGCCTGATGATGTAACATATAACTATGTGCTTACTGCAAAGCATTTATTTCAGGAAGATTCTCAAACACCATACGATGAAAATAAAGTAGGAATCATTGAGATATTTTGTTACGTAGAAGATCAATTTCAGCAATTAGATTTAATCAAAAAGGCCTCAATAAGTGATAAATTAATTGAGTTCGATGCAGATTTCGTAGTACTCATAGTACAAAAGGACGCTAGATATAAATTTCGTAATTTCTTAGTTTCAGATTCTGTTGCAGATGGTGACGAGGAATTCTTTTCGTGGGGAGTTTTTGCCGCACTCACTGACGAACTCAGTCTTTTTAATCTCGATCGTAATGATCATGCCGCAAAACGATTTACAATGCATGGCAACTACAAGCCAGATTTTTTACCTGGAATGTCTGGCGGTGGAATTTTCTTTAAAAACAAAAGTGTTCTTTATGGCGTGATTTCGAGATATCCAACGGAAGAGTTTCAAAATGAAACTATTGATTGCTCGAAAATTTCCTTTGAAACTGTTAACAGCATCCTTAGGTTACGTGGTCTGAAAGAAATTGATACAGGGACAACACCATATAAGCGCGAAATTGAAAATAATGTTGTTGATATTCACCAGACATTCATTAACGGGACCTTTCTTGATCTAGAGCAAGCACGTAAGCGTTTATCTTCGGATATTCATGATGATTGGTTTCATGATCCGTTACGATATGTAGATTTGCTTAAACAGGGTTATTTATTTGATCAACTTGCCCCTTTCATGGCGGACAGGGTATATAAAGCACAAGAGGCAGAGCATTTTTATGTTCCGAAAAAAAAATTCACCTTACGCTTGGCGATGATATCACCATTTATAGATCGAATAATGTATATGGCCGCAGTAGGTGTTATTGCTGAAAAACTAGATTCAGCAATGATATCAAATGTTTATTCAGCAAGATATAGTCGCTTTTCAGAAAAGAGTTTGATTTTAAATGGAGTTGAGCAGTGGAAAAAAATGCAATATCAGCTATGGCAAACTGCGAACAAAAAAGACTGTTCTGACAGATACATATATAAATGTGTTATCGAGATTGACCTACTTAATTTCTACGATAATATTAGCAAAAAACTTTTACATGAAAAGGTGCTACGCGTATGTGATACTGAAAATGAGCGAAATGCAGCTATGCTACTTAGGGATATACTGAGGCAAATGAGTGACAAAGATGTGGGATTACCTCAAAACAGTGACGCATCTTCTTTATTAGCTTCATTCTATTTAAACCAAGTAGATATCTTTATGCAGCACCACGCACCAGAATATTATCGTTTTATGGATGATATTAGAATATTATGTAAAGACAAATTTGAAGCCCGTAAGATCCTGCAGACTTTTGAATTCGAACTCCGAAGATGCTATCTTTCAGTTAATTCACAAAAAACACAGATCATCACAATTGTGGATGATGCCAATAAAAAGCTTAAAGCAGGGCAGCAACGCAGAGATTATTTTGAAACATCATTTGATATAAATATGGCGCGAATATCAAGATATAGAATCTCTCAAAAGCGTCAGTATAGAAACGAAGCATTTCATGCAGCTATAAAGCTCTTAAAAGAGAATATTGGTGTAGACAATAATGATGATGCTTCAAAAAAGGTAAATTATGGATTTAATACTATAAATTATTTAGCAATCAAGGGCGTAAGACTCGACAGATCGACCCCCGATTTTTACGAGCAAGTGATCAAGGCAACAAAGAATCTAATCAATAAGCCCTGGTTGACCACCGAAGTATGCAAAGTTCTAAACCTCTTGTCAACTGATGATTTCGAAAGGGATATTTTACCTGACATTAAAAATTTTGTCACAAAGACAAAATACAACACGTATGCATTTCAAAGTTATCAGTTATGGTTACTACTAGCGAAGCATAAATGCAATGATGAGCATTTAAAATCTTATGCAGTCAAGCAGATTGAAAAAAATGATGACACTAGTACTGCTAGTATTGCGGGAATGATTATTTACATGTGTGCAGTAAATAAAGATTATCGGCGAGTCATCCTCCGGAAGTTAGGACAAAAATTTACTCATGGCTATTTTCAAAATCGCATTGCTTTGGTGTCATTGCGAAACTTCCGTACTGATCTTATTAATGACAGCTGTTTGATCAATGAAACTCTTACACAAGCTCATTCCTATAGCTATGAATTTAAAGATAAAGATCTCGTTTTTGTGCGTGGTTTTGATGAATATATGAATAGCGAGGACGATAATCCTGAAGAACAAAAATATTCCATATGATCTCAAAAAAAATAGCAGTTCTAAATGCAGGGGACTTTTGGTATGGTATTGATATAGCGAATCCTGATAAATTAATTGAAAATGTTAGAATTGCAGGTAGTGTGACATTAATTACTTCGCAAACAGCAGATTTAGTAAGATTTATTAAATCAGAAAAAATGAGATTTACAACTATCAATATTATTGACCTAGAATGTCTGGATAAACAAATGTCACAAGCTGGAAAGGATGTGCATGCAGTCAAAAAATGGCACTTATTAGTTAGGCTTAAATATCACAAATTTCTAGCTAACGATTTTCGTCTGACGGATTTAACACTGTTAGAGTGTTTGCAAGGTATGGCCAAATTTTATGAAAATCTAATAAGTAAAGACACTGACGAGACAAATCGGTTTGATTGTATTGAATCGCAAATCAATAAAATAATTTACCGCCGCCAGTTTTTAGGTGTTCCAATTGATTCTGCTATCGCTAAGCAATTATGCTCCGAATTGGACGCCCAGATTTATATGGTTAAAAACGTGCTTCAGCGAAAATATAATATTTTTGAGCCTGATAATGAACAGCAGCAAATAGCGTATCTAATTTCAAAAAAGTATCAAATATTAAGATCTCCATTATTTACATTCAAAGCAAGACGTAACGACGATGATGTCTGCAAACATTTTTATGATATGCTGCGAAATCAGCGGGATTTGGACAGCTTATTATTTATGCTTTCGCATTGGGGTGGTGAAAATAAAGCAATACCAACCTATTACGGCTTCGGCACTATTACTTCTCGCATTACAGTGAGGGAGCCAGGTATTCAAAATTTACGGAAGGGTAATCGAAAAGTAATTGTAGCTGATAGTGGCTTTAAATTGCTTTATATTGACTACTCACAATTTGAGGCAGGGATTTTAGCCGCCCTTAGCAATGACGCTACTTTACTAAAACTCTATGATTCAGACATATATAGTGATCTTGCATTATCACTGTTTAATGATGCAACAAAGAGATCTGACGCCAAAGTTATTTTCTATAGGTATATGTATGGCGACACCTCATTAAATGGTGCGAGTAAAGCCTATTTTAAAAAATTCAAGGGCTTGGAAAACTTTCGAAAATCTATCGAGGATGAAATTAATAAAAATCATCGTATAGGTACAAAGGAGGGTAATTACCGCATTGCTACTGAGGGAAATTGCGGTTGGGCATTAAGTCATTTAATTCAGTCAACGGCTTCTTTAATTTATAAGCGAGCTCTAATCAGAGTATCCGCCGAGGTAAATGCAGCTAAATTCCTAGTGCCAATGCATGACGGAACCCTTTACCAGATTCCGGAATATCTTTATGAAGCTACCGTGAAGAAGATAGAATTGATTTATAAAATAGAATTTGAAAAAGAATGTCCAGGTATTATTGCAAGAGTTAATTGTTCGGATAAATTTTATGAGTGACAGTTAAACCATGAACTACGAAAAAGCGCTTTCCTTCTACAAAAACGACAAAGCCATGCAGCCGTTGCGGGCAGAGCACTTTCCGCTGCTGCTGAGCTTCCTCCATCTTGTATTTAAACATCCGAGCAGGATTGTGTACCTCCAAACCGTTTTGCAAAGCGTTATGAGTAATTATCTTTTTCTCTCCTATTTGTATGATGTTAACGAAATGCAAAGTTCAGTTATCAGATTAACCAAAGGAATAAGGTATGCTTCATAAAGATCTGTACACCAAATATGAGCTACTTCTTCCCCCAAAACTTGATGGGGGCTATTTGGTTATTGTTCTTTATGAAAAAATTAAAAACCGTGAAATCGAGGAATACTTCACCCAAAAAGAAATCAATGACATCCTTTCAGATATCAAATTTGAATTCAACCTGGAAAACATTCGTCCATGGAACAATATTAAAGATCAGCTCTTTCACTATTTCCTGCGTAACATCCCCGATGAGCCATGGAAGTATTATCTAACGGAGTATGCAAAAGATGTAGTAGGTTTGATGATAGGCAAATTAGAAAATTCTCACAAAGACCTTCCGCTCAAAAAAAGTATCCAAGACTCCTTTACCATACGATATGGAGAAATCGAAACTATTGACGAACTGGAAAGAAAATTCGGAAGGATATTTATTCAGGGTTCAAAAAAAATTATAATTGATCATCTCGAAGCTTTAGAAGATGAATTGCGGGGGGCTTACAAAGCGTTAAACGATATTCTTAGGAAGGAAGACGAGCAGAGTGCTACTTCTTTAGTACGGGATTTTACTATTATTTTTAAAAAATTTGGACAAAGAGCAGAGGATATTACGGAAGCGATCATTTTTAAAGACCAATTTCTTAGTAGTTTACTTTCGGTAGTTGACCATTTTTACAGAAAACTGGAAGACGATGGAAAGTTTAGTCCTAATGATGTTCAAAAAAGCAGAGCTGACTGGGAAAAAGCGCAGGACATTTATACAGACATCAGAAATTTTTTCAATTCGGTAGACCTCAAAGTACATATTATACGGAGGCAGATTAACCATGCCAGTGAAAAATTAACTGAATTGCAGGAGCAGTTTTCTGTCCGCGCCTCCTTCAGGCTGCAACTCAAAAAATTACACCGTACCATGTTGGAAATATCTGAATACACTTCAGATGGTGTTCGATTTAGAAATAATTTTCCGCTCAAACAATTCGTGTATGAGCCTTTGCGAATGTTTTATGCAAGGTATTACGAATTTGAGCAGCCACAACCCAATTACATTGTAAGCATTGAGGCAGATGAAAGGTATGAGCGTATTGAGAAGGATAAGATAGAAAAAGAAATCGGCCGGCAGCAAATCATCAATCAATGGGTACAAAAAGCCAAAAATATCCTCGAAGAAAGAGGACAACTGGCGGTAGATGAGCTGATGAATATGGTTTTGGATACTGAAAAGGATTTATCTGTCGCCTACCAGGTGGCTTCCCGCATGATCGCTTACGTATCTGAAAATAATAAGGCAAGCATAGATATAGAACAAAAAATCATTTCCTTACCTCAACAAAATCTATCCCTATGGAAAACGAAAATTATGAAATAAGCGATTATTCTTTCCTGGCTGAAGAATCAATTGAAAAACATTTTGCGGACATCAACATATTGTTGTTGTCGGGCAAGCATATTGATCAAAAATATTATGTAGCCTATACGGTACTGGAAAGTTATGAAGCACAATGGAAAAATTTTTACAGGAACTTGTACAGGCTCAACCTCGTGGCTGATATTTTTGATCGAAGCCGATATTATTATCTGGATTTTACAGAAAATGAGAAGGGAAAATTAAACGATTCCAGCCGCAATAGAGAACTTACTCCATTGCAAACACTTATTGGATTAACGCTTCTGGACATGTATTATCAAAGGTATTTCGATGAAGAAAAGATTATACACTGGAACGATATCAAAATACAAATATTAGAAAGCGATCACCAGGAAGCATATAAAAGGATTTTACTTAATGACATTCGGGAATCTTATGATGAAAAAGAGTGGAACGAGGTTCATGGAAAATTCAGCAAAACCATAGATAATTTTGATAAATTGGGTTGGGTAGAAAAACAATCAGGTAAAAGTGAAGAACTGGTTTTCGAAATCCGTCCTGCCATTCACCGTTTAGCCAAACTATATAATCAGGAACTTCAGAATTTTGAGGCCTTTAGTCAGCAACTTAGAAACGACGATTCGCTATGAATTATCCGAGAATTTATTCCTTATCAACAGTTGGTATCCTTAAGCATTTCAAACATGATTATCTTTTTCATCCTATAAGAACTGATTTTATTGGCTCGAACGGTGTTGGAAAATCCATCATAGCAGATCTACTTCAGATGATTTTTGTATATGATAAAGACCTGATTAAATTCGGCACAGATGGGGTAAAAACCGAAGATCGGCAGATTAACACACTTCCCTATCAAACAAAATGGGCCTATTGCTTTTTGAATATTGAAGTTGATCCTGGTCAGTTCATCACTATTGGAATACAAATCAACAGCCAGAAAGGAAGGCGTATTATTCCATTTGTAATAACCAGGCAGGCAGATATTAGCGTAGATATAAGCGAGCTGACCCTTAAGAAACAAGATTTACTTTTTGCGAAAAATTTGTTAAAAGTATATGAAAAGAATGAAGAAATACTAGACTTAAAGGATTTGGCCATATTTCTTCATGAAAAGCATAAGCTTCGATTAAATTATTTCAGTAATAATGAAGAAGTCAGCAAGTATTACAAATTTCTTTATGACAAAAAGATACTGCCGCTAAACCTCAGCCAGGATAAAAACTTAAAAGCCTTTGCCAAGGTAATCCAGTCTTTTTCCAAAGCAAAGACCCTCAATCTAAGCGGTAATCAGGCGTCTAAAAACCTAAAGGAGTTTCTCTTTGAAGAATCTGATGAAGATATTTTGGCAAACTTTCAAAAAGAACAGGCTGAACTTGAAAAGATATTGCGTGAATATGAAAGCTTAAATAAAGACATTGAAAATTTGTCCAACAAGCAAAAAATGTTAACCAGCTTACGGGAGTTGGAACAATCTCACAAAGTAAAATTTAAATCTTTTAAACAAGCTGAATTACAAAACACCTATATAGAACTAAAGCAATTAGAAAAAAGAGAATCAGACGGAAAGACACTACTAAAGATCCAAGAAGCTGAATTTAATGACCTAAAAGCAGTTGTTGAAAATCTTCCGGCAGAAGAACAAGTAATACAAAAAAGTTACGATGAAGCCGATACAAACTTTAATATGTTCAGCCGCTATCAAGACCTGTCCAACAGTGTAGAAAAGTTGAGTAAAGATATCGACGAACTTAAAATGTTTATTCTCCCTGAAGTGGATGATAGCTGGTTAAATGAGATACAGAGAATTGATATTTTAAACAGAAACAATGAAGATATTAAAAGAGAAATTACTTTTACGAAATATTACCTGGAAAAGTATAAAACAATTGAAAATATTATCCGAATCAGAAAAGAGCAATTGGAGATTTTGGATGAATTGAAATCATCATTAAAAAATGATAAAACAACCAAAGAAAGACTATTAGGGCTATTGCAAAACAACGATGAGAATGGACTTTTAAACTGGTATATTAAGAATCTACCCCTGTTGGGTCATGAACAATTACAGACGGTTTTGTACTATGCAACCAAACCTATTTCTGGGATGTCTAATCCTAACAATTCATCTCAATATATCAATCCTGATGAGCTTATTAATAATTTTAAAGCAACCCCATCTGAAGAAGGTTTTTGGTTAAAACTGGGTGCACTACATCAATTTATACAATTTAATCCAGATGTAATGCTATTAGAAGACAAGACAAATCTGGAAAAATCTTTAAGGCAGCTAATTCAAAAGTTGAGCAATGAAATCAGTTCCATAAATACCAAGCTAGAAGCATTACAGAATATCTCAGATGGAAAGCTTTACGATGTAAATTTATTTGACTATTCCTTTGATATCTCAATTGCTGTTTTTAGCAATATCGAAAAATTGAAAAATGCAGTAGCCTGTATCTTACAGATTGATGAAAAGGCCTCACAACTGCAATCACTAAAGAAAAGAGAGGAAGAAGAACTATTGGAAGTCAAAAGCCAGTTTAAGGTTAAATATGATGAGCCTGAAGTCGTAAAAAAGGAGTTATTGAAGGTTCGTAAAGAATGGAGCGACAGAAAAGATATGTTTTATGAACAAAAAGGGGTTAAACAAACAAAGCTCAGAACTCTGGAAAGTAATATACAACGTGATAAACAGGATCTAAAAATAATCATCGGTAATTTAACAAATAAGCAAACGACATTTAATACGCTTAATAGTATTTATTATAATCATTTCCAAGAAAACATAGACGTCTTTCCATCGGCATTTCAGAACGCAGAAGAATTAGAGCACGTTTATAATGACTTGTGGGAAGAATATAAAACAGCATTTATCGGCATTTCTAATTCATTTGATGAAACGAGTAATCAGAAGAATCCAGCAGTACAATTAACGATAAAAGACCAAAGCTTTTCATTCAGGGTTTTAGAAGAAGCATTATTGGGAAACAGGATTAAATCTACGGATGATATTGCGACCGCTTTAAATGAAGCTAATCAAACTCGGAATACTATCGCTAATGGTATCAGAGATAACATGTTCAAAATATTTAGTAAAACCACTGAACGGTATGAAAAATATGAAAGCCAGGTCAAAAGGATCAATACATTTTTTGTTGATCGTAAAATCAGCGATAAATTTTATTTCAATCTTAAATTTGAGCCGAATAAAGAAATAAAGATCGATTACATCCGGCAAATGGCCTATGAAGTGAGAAATACCGCAACGAAAGGAGAGTTACAATTTGGACAATCTATTATTGATTTTATAGAGGAATTTTTCAAAAAGCAGGCGAAAATTAAAAATGCAGTGCCAATTGATAAACTGCTAAATCCCAAAACGTATTTTGAACTTTCTGCGAAACTTACCGATCAGTTTGGAACAGAAGTGCCAGGCAGTACAGGAGAAACCTACTCTGCTATTGCACTCCTGGGTATCGCTAGGCTATCAGCGGTACAAAAGGAAAAACGTGATGGCTTACGATTTATTATTTTAGAAGAATTGGGAAGTTTGGATAATACCAATTTCAATACTTTTCCTGCAATCGCAAAAGAATTTCAGTACCAAATTATTACGATGGCCCCCCATACCTTCAATATTGGACTGTCTGACGAATGGTATGCCCATCACCTGATTAAAGGAAATAAAGATGATAACATCAATCATTATCCTTCGGCTTCATATTTTAAAACCAATGATAATAACGAAGATCTGAATATTTACATAAACCAATTAGAGAGAGATGAATTGGATTGAATTGAGAGCATTAAATAGTTTATATACAACTGGTGAAGTAAAAGTAAATGAAACTTTAAAACAAAGTGGTGAAATCAATTATTTGATCAATTCATTAAGCGTGCTTGACCGGTCGCATACAACCCTATTCGTTTTAGAAGGCTTTGATAAAATATATGAAAATGATTATCTGGAAAAATATAATCAATATATTACCTTCCTAACTGAAAATAATCTTCTAAAGCCTTGGATCCGCTTTGACGAAAAAGATATTCAAATACTTATAAGCATAAAAGAGGATATGGATAATGGTAATCTGGAACCCTTGCGCGAACAGATTATAAAAAATGAAGCTACTGTGAGAATTGTATCGCTTATGTTTTTCAAAAATGAAAAGTATTTATTAGGAAAAGACGCTTTAATCAATGCGGTAAAAATACTTTTAAACATTGAAGAATTAGCTGATGATAAAGATTTACAATACAAATATGTACTGGAGTGTCACCATCCAAAATGCATCGTATTATGTGAAAATATTGATTTTTTAAAGCGCCCTACTTTGGCCCGGGCAAATCATGTCGAACTGTGGTATGCCGGTGGTAAAAATATTACCAAACTGGATTACGCAGATACCAGAGGCTTGCCCATTTATTATTCGTGTGACTGGGATTATGATGGGCTATTTATTATTTATCCTTTGGTAAAAGAGAAAATACCAAGTATTACACTGCTAACTCCTAACGCCGCCCCGAAAACAATTAAAGAGACAGAGCATCTTAGTAGATGGGAAAATATTGGAGATAAGAACATTGGCTTGCTGCTAGCTGATACTCAAAAAATCATTCTAAATGGTTTGATTCAGCGTGATGAATGGATTATTGAAGAAGCGAACCTGCTATTGGAAATGTTAGAAGATGAAGCATTTTAACTAAGGCTATCGACAACTTGTTTGTGAAGTACGATCGGCAGCCATAATGTTAACCTGATTTGAAATTTTGATAGGCTAAACCTAAATCATTAACAAGGATTTATTAAATACTTAAATATGATAATTTATTTAAATCTTCAATAAAATAGTTCGAAGATAATCCTGTGAAGTTCACAAGACAGGACTGTCTTTAATATACTGAATTTACTTTTAAAATTTGATAAACTTCAAAAACAGAAATCTCAAAGGTCTTTCCACAAGCATTGTAGCTTTGAAATTTTTAAGCGTAATAAATCTTACTCCAAGTTAACAATACTTTGCTGTAATTTAAAATCTTTCTTAAGCGAAATAAGAAAATTAAAATCCAAATTTACAAGCGAGCAGTTCAAAAACCAGTTTAAATTTTTAGTTAAAAAAATTGCAACTCAGAACGAAAATTTCTACTTTTACTACGTAAAATTTTATATTGGATTTTACCACTTTTTGCTTATGTCCTATTTAGGGCCTACTACGAGATGCCACAGCGAAATGCTTATAAATAAAGGAATTACAATCAAGGTTCGAATCCCTCTCTCTCCGCCAGTTGGGGAACCAAAATAAGCTAAAACGCTGTAAACATCAATGTTTACAGCGTTTTTTATTTTAACGATAGTATCAAAAAAAAATCAAAATGGGTCACGATTTATATGGGATCAATCTCAAAACTTGGGGGCTAGGCAAAAAGTTTAGACAACCTGAACAGAAAAAATGTTTTATCCCGCACGCCTCTTAATTGCAATCTGAAGTTTTTTATTTTCGCATTGAAAGACTCTGCG
>Ga0308164_10001005_pt1 | contig 36562 bp, 40 predicted proteins | sample PhyTR2_FD_201031 | JGI IMG/M metagenome (GOLD analysis project Ga0308164, IMG submission 201031) | Phyllosphere microbial communities from UC Gill Tract Community Farm, Albany, California, United States - DLSLT.R2 | ecosystem: Host-associated > Plants > Phyllosphere > Unclassified | place: USA... | reverse complement strand
ACCCTGCAAAAGTGGGCCGACGCGGCCACCGCGCTCAAGCTGCCGCTGCTGGTGGGTGAGGGCAGCATCGACGCCCAAGCCTGGGGCTACCCCGCCATTTTTGAGGAACCAACTTACGCCGTGCAGGAAATCAGCCTGTATATGCGCCTGTTAGCCATCTGCCAGCCGGCCAGCATCTTGCAGTGGCAGCTCACGTCGGACTACTCGCCGCTGGCGGGCGGCGGCCTCTTTGGCAACCCCGCCCCGCTGCACCCCACCCAGCGCTTCTGGAGCCTGCAGCAGCTGGCCGCCACGCCCCCGGACGTGGCCTACCTGCCCCTCACCGCTAACCGGCCCAACATTACCTGCGCGGCCCTCGGCAACCCGGCCAGGGGCGTGTATGCCGTGCACGTAGTAAACGGCGGGGCTACCCGGCCGGTAACGCTCACGGGCCTGCCGGCGCGGGTGAAAACCCTGCGCTGCTACGTCACCGACCAAACGCATAAGCACCAGGAAACGGCATCGGTGCCGGTAGCCGGCGGCCAGGCGCGCTTTACCCTGACTACCGGCAGCTACCTGACCTTGGTCAGTCAATAGCCCCCTGCCCCTCCCGCTCGCGGCTAGCCCTCGGCCGGCCGGCTCCCCCTTTTTCGCTTAACCGTGACAAAACTACCGCTGCTGTTGCTGGGGCTAAGCCTCGCCAGCCCCGCCTTGGGCCAGGGCAACAACTACGTACAGAATTACCATAAATTTGACAACCTGGCCCTGACGCCACCCATGGGCTGGAACAGTTGGAACAAGTTTGCCTGCAACGTGGATGAGAAGCTCATCCGCGAAGTGGCCGACGCGCTGGTGGCCAGCGGCCTGAAGGACGCCGGCTACACCTACCTCAACCTCGACGACTGCTGGCACGGCGAGCGCGACGCGCAGGGCTTTATTCAGCCCGATGCCAAGCGCTTTCCGTCGGGCATGAAGGCGCTGGCCGACTACCTCCACAGCAAAGGCCTGAAAATGGGTATCTACTCCGACGCCGGCTCGCAGACCTGTGGCGGGCGGCCCGGCAGCCGGGGCTACGAGTTTCAGGATGCCCAGCAGTACGCCGCCTGGGGCGTCGACTACCTCAAGTACGACTGGTGCAACACCGAGGGCCTGAAGGCCGAGGGCGCCTATAAAACCATCACGGCGGCGCTGCGCAAGGCGGGCCGGCCCATGGTGCTCAGCATCTGCGAGTGGGGCACCGACAAGCCCTGGGAATGGGGGCCTAGCGTGGGCCACCTCTGGCGCACCACCGGCGACATCTACAACTGCTTCGACTGCGTGGAAGACCACGGCACCTGGAAGTCGTTTGGCACGATGCAGATTATGGACAAGCAGGCGGGCCTGCGCCAGTACGCCGGCCCCAGCCACTGGAATGACCCGGACATGCTGGAAGTCGGCAACGGTATGGTGGCCAACGAAGACCGCGCTCACTTCACGATGTGGTGCATGATGGCTGCCCCGCTCATCCTGGGCAACGACCTGCGCCACATGAGCCCCGCCACCAAGGAAACGCTCACCAACCGCGAAGTACTGGCCCTCGACCAGGACCCGCTAGGGGTACAAGGCTTCCGCTATGCCGCCCACGATAGCCTCGAAACCTGGCTCAAGCCTCTGGCCGGTGGCCGGTGGGCCGTGGCTTTTCTCAACCGCAGCCGCCAGCCCCGGCCCGTGCGCTTCGACTGGCAGGCCACACCCATTACCGACGAGCTGACGAAGGCCGAGCTCAACGCCCGCCGCACTACTTACCGTCTGCGCAACCCGTGGGTTCAAAAAGATGCGGGCACGACCAAAAAGCCATTTGTGACCACGGTGCCCGCCCACGACGTGGTCGTGCTGGTGCTGAATAAGTAGCAATTTTTATTAGGGGTGGGGTGCCTTGCGCCCGTCACCTATTTTTTCTTTTTCTTCCCCTACCCTCCCTTTTATGCCGGACACCACCGACAAAGCCCTCCTTTTTGCTACTACCGCGGCCCGCTTGCAGGAGCAGGGGTTTCGGGTCGCCGCCCAGGACCAGACGCGCCCCTGGGGCGGCTTCTTCGTGCTTGATGAAGGCCAGGCGCAGGCTTTTGCCGACGCTTACTTTGACGGGCTTGCCGTCGAGAGCCTGCATATTTCGGGCAAGCTTAGCCCTAAAATCCTGCTGGTGGCCCCGCACCAGCGCCTGAGCTGGCAGTACCACCACCGCCGTGCCGAAGTGTGGCGCGTAGTAAGCGGCCCGGTGGGTGTAGCCATCAGCGACACCGACGAGCAAACGGAAGTAAAATCGTACCAGCCCGGCGAGCAGATTACCCTGCGCCAGGGCGAGCGTCACCGCCTCGTGGGCCTTGACACCTGGGGCCTAGTGGCCGAAATCTGGCAACACACCGACGGCGCCCACCCCTCTGATGAGGACGATATTGTGCGCGTGCAAGACGATTTCGGGCGGTAAGCAACTACCTCTCGGCTCCTGCTCTGAACGACCAGACAGCTTATCACCTGGCCACAAGAGCACAACCAGTTGTCAGCAGGGCTGGCAATAGCAATAAAAGTAACTGTATGCCTAAGCTACTCAGGCAGTCGTCAGGCTAAGCTTGTCGAATAGCTCTGTGCTTTCCACCTTTCAAGCAGCTTTGTTATCCAGTATTTTCTAATTTATTTATTCTTATAAATTGCCAGTTAGCTGTCAAACACTTTGCCTTACTAGCCGGGGCAACGCTGCCTATCGCAGACCGAACACTGGGAAGCTACGGCTCCGATAGCCCTGGCGGAACTCACTGCCAGCCAGCGGCAACTAGTGGCCGATGTGTGCGAAACCCTGCTACCTCGTACCAACACTTCGGGAGCCAAAGACCTGGGTCTGCACCTGTACGTGCTAAAAATGCTTGCTGACTGCACCCCTACCCCGGAGTAGCAATTTATGGCGGGCTGTTGGGCAGCTGGATACGGCTGCCCAACGGCAGCAGGGGCTCTGCTTTGCGGCAAGCACCTTGCCTCAGCGCACGGCCTTACTGCAGCACCTCCAATCTTAATATGGACAGCGTCAAAGCGCGCACCTTTGACGCCATCGTGGTGGGCTCGGGCATGAGCGGCGGCTGGGCCTGACTGATAAGGGCCTGAAAACGCTCCTGGTAGAGCGGGGTAGCAACGTGGTGCACAATAAAGACTACCCCACCACTAACCTGAATCCCTGGGAGTTTGCGCACAACGGCAAGGTGCCCCCCCCTCGCGGTGCAGCAGGCCAACCCCATAGCGAGCCGCTGCTACGTGTTTGAGGAGAATGCCATGCACTTTGTAGTAAAGGACGCCGAGCACCCCTACGTGCAGGAAAGGCCGTTTGACTGGATTCGGGGCTACCAGGTGGGCGGCAAGTCGCTGCTGTGGACGCGACAGCCCCAGCGCTGGAGCAAGTACGACTTTGAGGGGCCAGCCCGCGACGGCTTTGCCGTACCCCGGCCCGTCGGCTACGACGACCACATGCGCGAGAACTTGCTCAGCGTCACCAGGAAAGCTTAGCGGGCAGGCTTGCTGCTCTATAGGCATCGCTTACGCGGCGCAGAGGTTTCAACTGCGCTCAGGATGACTCCTGGCGCAATTTCAGGGTACCGTTGCATAGACTACCAAGTCCGCGCAACTGCCTCTACACCCTGCTTTTGAAACACTAAGCGGCAAGCAAGCCCATGGCCTATTTGCTACCAGTCAGCTTGCCTTGCTCCTGCTGGATGTGCGTCGCCACTTCCACTAGTGGGGCCACCCAGATTTCCTTTTCGTGCTGCTGTAGGTAACGCACCAGCTGCTGGTGGGCGCCACGGCTGACGTTGAGGCCGTGGCCGCCTCCCACGCCGTGAAACAGCAATACTAATAGCCCGCGCTGCTGCTGGGCCTGGCGCACTAGGGCAATGAGCTGTGCGCCGGTCTCGCCGTTGAGGCCGTAGGCAGGCACGTTGTCGAGGGCTACCTGGCGCAGGGTGGGCAGGCCGGGCTGCACCCCGCGGGCGGCCACAAAGTTGCGGCGCAAGCGGCGGTAAAACAGCGAATCGGCTACCTGCAAATCGCCGCAGGGGTAGGCGAAGGTGCGCCGCGTCTGGCCATCAATGGCTTGCAGCAAGGTGTTGGTGGCCTCTATCTCCTGTACGGCCCGTGCCAGGGTGTAGGTGCTTAGGTCGTTGGTGGGTGGTACCCAACTGCGGCCAGGCGGACGACTGTCGCAGGGATGAAACAGCGAGTGGTTTCCCAACTCGTGCCCGCGCTGGGCGGCCCGCCGCCACTCGGCCAGGCGGCGCTGCACCACGGGCGAGGCACCAATCAAGTAAAATGTGCCCCGCAGCCGGGCCGAGTCGAGGGCCGGCAGCACGTGGTCGAGGTCCACGTCTAGGGCATCGTCGTAGGTGAGCACCACGGCGCACTGCTTGCCGCGCCAGTCGCCGCTCGCGCTGCTGGCTTGCGCGTGGACCGCGAGCGGCGCCAGCGCCAGCAGCCAGGGCGGGCAAATTCTCTTAAATTTCTGCGCAAGAGCTGAAAACATACGACAAAGAAACACCGGAGTAGCGGGGCTACTCCGGTGTTAAACGTAAAGTGTTACTAAAAAACCAGGGTTTTGAGGCAGGTCCCAAGTTTGGGCATCGTTTAATTTGATGAGCAGCAGCGGAATGAAGTTGACTACACCCGCAGCGATGCTGTGCATTTGGGCGCGGGCGGCCACGGCGGCTGGCAGCACGCCAAAGCAGCGGCCGGTGCGTACGAGGTCCCAGAAGCGCAGCGACTCTGCGGCCAACTCCACCCGGCGCTCGTGCCAGATGGCCGTGAGCAGGTCTTGGCCCGTAAGGCTGCGGCTAAGGTCGGGCAGGGTGCCGGTGGGCGTGTTAGCGGTCGCGTAGGTGAGCGTGCCAATGGTGGTGCTAGGCGGCCGTGTAGAAGTGCGGGCGCGGGCCCGCACCTGGTTTACCAGGCCCACGGCTTCCGCACTCTTGCCGAGCTGGGCCGCGGCTTCGGCTTTCATCAGCAAGATGTCGGCGTAGCGCATTTTGCTGATGTCTGGGGGCCCGACTGCACGGCCACCGGGGGCACGATGGCCACCTTGCGGCTTAGGTAGCCGGTGGCATTCGCCGACAAGTCGACCGCATTTCGTCCCCCTAGCACCACGTCGCTGTCCTTGATGAGCGTTACTTCCTTGCGCGGGTCGTTGAAGCCATAGCCAAACGTTTTGCGGTTGTTTTGGAAGCCGTTGTTGGTTGCGCCAATCGAGATGGGGCCGTACGTGTCGTTGTTGGGGCCGAATTGAAAACGGTGCTTGTGAGGTCGTACACCTAGTTGCCGAAATCGACGCCGTAGGCTAGCGGGTGGCCATAGTAGCCGGTGGAGGAAATTTCGGGGTCGGGGCCCCGCTCCAGGGCACAAAAATCTCGATAAATTTGCCCACTCCCACAAAGCCGTAGGCTAAAAAGCCCAGGCAGTTCAGCAGCACAAACGCAATGATTACCTGGTGGCTGGCCCACACGCCGCGGCCCTTCTGGCCAAAGTGGGTGGCTAGCCACTAGGCCCCGGTAGCGGCCCCGAGCGACGCAGCTAGCGCGAGAGGTACATCATGAGCAACACCTGAAGACCGGCCACAGCCACGAAATCCAGATGCTTTTCAGGCCGTACGCAAAGCACAGGCTTACCATCCACATGGTATCGCTGATGTCGAACATATCGGAGGCCTCGCTCAGCCCCAGCTTGTACCAGGGCAGAGTTTTGCGGCCCAGCAGGTAGCTATCCTTCTTTTGGCTAGCCTTCTTGCGGTAGTAGATGCCGATGCCAACTGTGCTGAGCAGGTAGGCCGCGATAAGCAGAAAATAGAGGAGGTGAAGCTTCATGCACAAACGCCGGTCGCGCACCGCCGGGGGCACAGCGCCCCGCCAGCGGCCTAGGGTGAGAAGTAAGGCGTGGCACAGGTCCATGGACTAGTTTTCCGGCAGCGATACTATTATAGCTTTTGCTTGTATTTTTTTAACCACTTCCGGCGGGCGAACTGCTAAAATTTCTCGCCTCTACCGCTACCTGCTTTCTTGTTAGCGTACTTTTTACCAGCGGGCAAGGGCACTCGGCTACTAGTAGTATTTTGTCACCTGCGCTTGGCTCTCAGCCCGCTAGGTGCTGTTTTATGAAACAGGAAATCATGCGCGAGATTATTCCTCTTACCCAGAGCGACTGCTTTACGCTGTTTTCGCGAGTAAAGGAAAAGCTTGACTTTCCACTGCACTACCACGAGGAGTACGAACTGAACCTCATCCTGCACGCCGGAGGGACTAAGCGCATAGTGGGTGACCACGTGGAGGAAATTGGGGCTGCCGAGTTGGTGCTGGTGGGTCCCAATCTCTACCACACGTGGTTTACGCACAAGTGCCAGGGCCAGAAAATAAGAGAGCTAACTATTCAATTTCACTGCGACTTATTTGAAGACCGGCTGCTGCTGCGCAATCAGCTCAGCTTTATCAAGGACATATTTGATATGGCGCGGCATCTTGTTTGCTCCCACTACCATCGAGCGCCTACCGCCGCCCCTGCTGGCCTGGAGCACAGTACGGCTTCAACTCGGTACGGGAGCTGTTTTCCATTCTGCGCGACCTCGCGGAACATGCGCATGCTCTCGACCAGCGCGCCGGATAACGAGCTGCCCAACCACCACAGCCGCCGCCTCGAAAACGTCTTTGCTTATCTGAATGCCCACTACAGGCGGCCCGTTACCTTGGCCGAGGTAGCCAAGGTGGCCAACATGCCCGAAACCTCGTTTAGCCGTTTCATTAAAAAGCGTCTCGGCAACACGTTCACTGATAGTCTCAACGAAATTCGCCTGGGCCACGCTACCCGCCTGCTCATCGACACCACGCACAACGTGACGGAAGTGGCCTACAAGTGCGGCTTCAACAATATCTCCAATTTTAACCGCACATTTAAGAAGCGCAAGGGCTGCACGCCCAAGGAATTTTGCAGCAACTATTCCGGCAGCCGGATATTTATCTAGCAGCCGTAGCACTTAGCTTTGCGCAACCAGCTTCTTAGCTGGCCTGGCGGCCCACGCCCGGCCCACGTAGCCTTCCTTCATTCGGGTATTATGTTTCTCTCGATACGCTCCGTTTCTACCTGCTTGCTAATAGGTTTTAGCAGCCTGCTTTTAAGTGCTGTTCCCTCCCCAAAGCCGGGGGATACGCTCCTGGCCACGGCCCTACAGCCTTACGGCCGGACGGTAGTCAACGAGCAGGGGCAGCTGGAGCTAATCAGTTCGGCGGCGCACGTGGGCTTCAGCTTCGAGGGTACCGAATGCCAGCTCCTGGCCGTGCTGCCAGCGGGCCAGCACCACAACTACTTGCAGTACGAGCTGGATGGCGTGTATCAGCAGCGCCTGCGGGTGCTGGGCACCCAGCCCGCGCCGCTAGTCATCAGGGCCTCGCGCGCGGGCAAACACACGGTGTGGATTTACAAAGCCACCGAGGCCCACACCGGGGCCATTGCCATTGCGCAGATAACCGGCCACCACCTGCAAGCCCTGCCCAACCCGAAGGCGCCGCTCATCGAGTTTATCGGCAACAGCATCACGTGCGGCGCGGCGGCTGACCCCTCGGAGGTACCCTGCGGCAGTGGGGAGTACCACGACCAGCACAATGCCTACCAGGCTTACGGCCCGCGGGTGGCGCGGGCGCTCCACGCCAACTTTGTGCTGAGCAGTGTCAGCGGCATCGGCATATACCGCACCTGGAACAGCGATGGCCCCACCATGCCCCAGGTATATGAAAAGCTTGATTTTCAGGCGCAAAGTTTGCGGCAGTGGAATTTTGCCACCTACTCGCCCCGGGTAGTGAGCATCGCGCTGGGCACCAACGACCTGAGCGCTGGCGATGGTAAGTCGCCGCGCCTACCCTTCGACAGCACCCGCTACGTAAGTACCTACCTACAATTTATCAAGCTAGTAAAGTCAAAGTATCCTCAAGCCCGGATTGCCTTGCTAAGTAGCCCCATGGCCAGCGGCTCAAACCGGGTACTGTTGCAGCGCTGCCTCACGGCCGTGCAGCAGCGAACCAACGCGGCCTACCCCTCTGCTCTGCCCGTGGCCACGTACTTCTTCCAGCCCATGCAAGCGCGGGGCTGCAGCGGCCACCCCAACGTAGAAGACCACGCCATTTTAGCGAAGGAACTGGAGCCGTTTTTTCAGAAGCTGCTGCGCTAGCGTAAGGAGTCCCTAGTAAAACTGAGGTGGTCGGGTGCTAGTGGACACGAAGCTAAGGTAGGTTGAAGTGGTAGTGAAGTTCAATTTCGAGTGGAGTGCAGTAGCCCAGGGCAGAGTGCAATTTTTCCTTCCAGTTCTGGCTTTAGGGTGCCCTATTTTTGCAGCAAGCAGGCTGCAATGCCGTAGCTCTGCCACTGCGCAACTACCGCCGCATCCACCGCCCCTGTCTGGTCGTTGCAAATGTTTTACGGCTGGCCCGCGCGCCCCGGTGGATTAAAAACGGTGTTGAACGAGTGCATCTGCTCGCCGCGGTAAATAACCCGCTCCAAGCGGTAGGTGCTGCGCATACTAAACCACGGAATAAAGCCGGCCATCGTACCTACCTGGTTCAGGGTGCTGTCTTTGCCATAAAACAGGTTCTGCTGCGCGCATAGGTTGACGCGCTGAAAGCTGTGGAAATCGACCGGATCGGGGGCGCTCGACCAGCAGCCACTGTTGTAGCCGGTCAGCAGCCGGGCCCCGTTGCAGCGGTACTGCTTCTGCTGGTCCTGCTGCTGAAAGGTAATTTCACCGCGCCGGGCAATGCGGCCCAGCATCTGCGACGTCTCCTTCACGAAATCGGTAGCCAGGTCGTCGTGATAAAGTAGGTGGTAGTGCGCATCGTACACGGCCACTTCCTCCTGAAACAGGGCGTTCGGCGCATTTTTATAAATGAGACTCAGGGTAGCGGGCTTCACCTGCGCATTGAGCAGCAGGCGCACCTTGGTTAAGGCCTGCTGGTGTAACCGCTTGTAGTACTCGTCGCGGCGGTAGTCGGCGTAGGTCGCATACACCGTGCCGGCGAACAGCAGCAACACGGCGGCCAGCACCGCGGCGAAGAACAGGGTGAGTTTGGCTCGCAGGCGCACAGTTCAGCTCTCGGCTTTGAGGAAGAAGCCCATGCCGGGCCGGGTATGAATGAGCCTGACGGCAAAGTCGCGGTCTACCTTGCGGCGCAGGTAGTTGATGTACACGTCGATAAAGTTGGTGCCGGTATCAAAGTGCGTTTCCCAGACTTGCTGGGCAATGTCGGCTCGCGAGACGACCTGGCCGGGGTGGCGCAGCAGAAATTCGAGCAGCTTAAGTTCCGCTGGGGGCAGGGCAATGTCGTGGCTGCCACGGCGCACGGTTTTGGCTTGCGGGTCCAGCACGAGGTCAGCCAATTGCAGTGGGCCGCCGGGCCCCTGGACTAGACCGCTCCCATAGCGCTGAGCAGCGTGCGCAGGCGTACAAACAGTTCCCGAAAATCGAAGGGCTTCACCAGGTAGTCGTCGGCCCCGGCGTCAAAGCCTTCTACCTTGTCGTCGGTAGTACCGAGGGCCGTGAGCATGACGATGGGCAGTTGTGGGCGGGCTTGGCGAATGAGCCGGCATAGGGTGAGTCCGTCCACACCTGGCAATAAAATGTCGGTAATAAGGGCATCGTACTCGTGCTCTAGCGCCAAGCGTTGGCCTTGCAAGCCATCAGCGGCTACATCGACTTACCAGCCTTCTTCTTTAAAACCACGTCGGATTAGGTCGGCTACCCGCAGTTTGTCTTCAATGACCAGTAAGTGCATAAGCGCTGGCAGGAGACACCCCGATGGGGCAGTATTTTTCGCAAGGTACCGTTTCGTAATTGAGTTCGCAGCGAATGAGAATACAGAGCTTGGCTCACTTGGCCCCAATAGGTGAACTTAGCAGGCGTACAGGCCGCTTTCATTATGCTACTTTCTACTCTTTTTAGGAAAGCCAACTATCAGTGCGTGTTACTGGCCGGATGGCTAGCAGCGGTTGGCCTGAGCAGCTGCTCGGTAGGCCGGGTGCCGCAACTCGACGCCGACTATTATCAGCTAGTGCAAACCAACGACTCAGTGCTGACCCGTGCTGTGGCAGGCGTGCCGCGCCACCGCCTCTACGTGGAGCAGCCCGCGCCCGACACGCTAGCCCTCTATCGCCCTCCAACTAGTTTGGGCGTGCCAGTGCGCTACGGTCTGCGTCCGAATAAGCATGTAGTAATGTTGCACCGGGAATTTGACTTTGACATTTTTACCCTGCCGTTCAAGGTTCGCCCCGGGCAGGAAGGCGTGCCAGTGCAACTCAATACTACTTTCAATGCCGCGCTCTATTTCGGCCGGCGCCTCGATTTTTACCACCTCAATCGCCACCGCTTACCCACTGGGCGCACAACACCCTTGATTCGTACGGTGGGTCTGGGGTACGGGCTATTCACCGGCCTGGGCTCCTCGCTGGTTACGGCCGATTTGACGCGTCAGCATGCCCTCGTGGATTACGAAGGCTTCGTGGTGCATGGCGGAGCGGCGGCCATCTACGACGCCCGCGTGTTCAATGTGGGCGTAGCCGTCGGTGTTGACCAGCTCCTGGGTCCGGATGCTGACTACTGGCTTTACCAGCGCAAGCTTTGGTTTGGATTGCTGTTTGGCTTAAACCTGAATTAGTTTTTACCAAGATTGCCGCAGGTGCTCTTGGCAGTAGGTTGAGCTACCTCAAACTCCTGCGCATACTTCTTCACCTGGTCTCGCACCACTCGAAACTGCTGCATGATTTCTTCCGGGCTGCCAGTGGCCTTGGCTGGGTCGGGAAAATGTGGGGCAGCTTCTTCGTCAACGACGGAAACACAAGGCCTAGTTTACTGGGAGAAGGTCAACCTGCGAAACTCTGACCAGCGCCCTGCAAATGCCCTGGCTTGGATTACAGCTGAAGATGCACGCAAATGGCTTACCTGCTGCAACTAGCATGTACATTGACTACGAATCTGCTTTAACGTACTCTAATTTCTTACCTCAGAAGGCTATGCATCCCCCTCCTCTATCGGCTGGCCAAGCCCAAGTATGGAAAATCGCTGTCCAGGTTCTGGCGGAGTTTAATCTCGATCCGGTAGTCATTGATGAACGACAAGGAGCAGCAGCTTATCAGACGCTGCTGGACCGTTTCGCACAGGACGCCGTTATTCGGCAAGACCACTATACAGGCTGTCGTATTGTGACAAAACAAGTAGCTAACAGCTATATTACTTGGCTTACAACGAAGCAGCGAAGTAAGCAACCTTCGCCCAGCCAAGCGTTGCTACCCATTGACTTTGACCGGATGGACTTTAACGGTTCAGTTAACGGCGGTTGGGAGCTTGATTTTGAGCGACGAGTTTACCAGGGGGGCGTCAGAACACCGGCTGTGACGGCTCGGGCGGTACTGACCCTGGCCCAGGGGGACATCTTGTACCCAAAGAAGATAGAACTCTCTTATTTCGTTAACAGCCGGATTATGCAACTCACGGGCGGGAATCACCGACTCTTAGAACGTGTTTGGGAATTAGGGTCTAATAGCTCGTCGGAGAGACATGGTTAAGTTGGCGAGGAAAAGCCAAGCCGCATGGCTAGGGGGCTGGCGCTCCTAATCGATGACCACGCGGCGGAAGCAGTTGAGCCAGGCAAAGGTGCGTTCCACGACCCAACGCTTGGCCACCGGCACGAAGCCCCGTTCGGTGGTTGGCGGCCGACTGGCTACGTGATGCTGCCAGCCCAGGGCCTGCACCTGCCGCGCAAAACGCCCTTGATACGCTCTGTCCGTCAACACGCTACGTAGGCGACTGACCCAGGTCGGACGCAGTTGGCCTTGTGTTGGTAACAGCGGCTGCGCCCCGCGGCTATCATGGCCATTGGCCGCGTGCACCACGACGCGCCAAATGCGTCCTCCCGTATCGCAGAGCACCTGGCGCTTGCGCCCGTTGACGCGCTTATGGGCATCCAGGCCTCGTTGCTGGCCCAGGCGCGGGGCCAGTTTGACACTTTGGGCATCGACTAGGGCAAGTGAGGGCGTGGGCAAGCGCCCCTGCCCCAGCCGGTCCACCCGGTTACTAGCGTGACTCAGGCGTTCAAATCAGGCGTTCAAATGTGCCATCCGCCCGCCACTGGGCGAGAAGGGGTTGATAAGCGTCAACCATAAAGAAAACGGAGCCTAGGAACTCGACTTTCTTCTTACTGGCTCGTCTTCTTTTGGGCTACCCGATTCCCAAACACGTTCTAAGACAGCCTCCTCGTGTTGCGGGGCGGCCGTATAAGCTTCCCATTTCGCTAGCCAGTAGGCGTCCTGGATGAGCTTCTCCTCAAACAGAACGCTCATGCCGTACTCCTGCATCACTTGCGCGAACACGTCCCGCGGGCCAAAGGCGTAAAAGCGTCCTTTCAGCGGCGTGTTTTCGTACGCTTCGCGACTAGCAAACCCCTTCTGGGCAAGCAGCGCCAGGTGTGCCAAGCTTAACTTGTCATAGAGTACCGCACGCAGACGCGCAAAGGAGAGCACATTTTCTGTCTGGTAAAGCATGCTAGCGAATTTCTCCTTCGTTTTAAGCAACTGGAGGGAAAACAGCCCATCGGGCTCGTCGTCTACCACTAGGATGCGGGCGTGCTTAGAAAGCATGAAAAAGGGTGGGTAAAACGCAAAGAGCGGGGCTAGCGGGCACCCGTACCAACCCAGGCTACATAAACTGTGCAGGCTTCAAAAAGCACTGTACTTCAACATATTAGGTCATCCCTGGCCCATCAAAGGAGTTGAACTGCATCAGAACTGAACGGTCAACTGTATCAAAACCGGACGCTCAGCAGCAGCTGGTAAGCAGCCCTTAAAAGCAGATTGCTGATTAGCAAGCAGTTGTGCGTAAGGCACCGTTCTTGGCACTAGTGGTCACTAGCTTATGACCGCTAGTGTCGGCGCCGAACCGAATGAATGTCCTGCTACCACAGAAAAACTGGTCGTTTGTCACCCGCTGGAGGTGGCTAGGTGCTCTGGTGCCGGCGGGCACGGAGGTGGCCATCCCCTACTGGCCGAAGCCGGGCCGGCGGCTACGCGTGGCAACCAGCCGGTTTCTTACTTCCTCTTTCCCCTCTAACAGTTGCTGCCATGAACGCTAGTGTTAGGTGCTTTCTTCGCTGGGTAGCTTCCCTAGCTTTGCTGGTGCTGCTGAATCGGTCCCAAGCTGTCTCTGCCCAGACCCTCGGGGGGCAGCCGCGCTACCAGGCAACTGGGTTCCGGACGCTAATCAAGGCCCAGCCCAACTCGGCGCTAGTGCGCGTGCGGTACGAAAGTAATAACCCAGGACCGGTGTATATAGAGGTTCTCAGTGACAAGGGAGACATCGTGTATACCGAGCGGAAGCAAGAAACGCATTTCGTTGGTAATTATGACTTCGCTCACTTACCAGCCGGCGACTACGCGCTGCATGTGGCTACCTACGGCTTCCACCACGTGGAAGCTGTGCGTCTCCATCGAGCTAACAACTCAAGAGCCACTGTCCAGGTAATCAGGCCGAATGCCTTCCAGACAGCTTCCCAATCAGCACTGCGTGAGCTAGCGCACTCAGAAACTAGTGGGGAGCCGGTAGTAAGTCTACCGCAGGGTGGATGTAGTCGCGCTGGAACGGCTGGGCAAACTGTGTTCTCAGGGTTGGAAACCTTGCGCTCTATACCCCACGGCAAGAGAGGGAACTGTGCCGACACTACTGCGAGAGAATAGGGGACCAGCTAGTATACATGCCTGTTTTTTTAATGAAAATACGGTGAACAACCCACTTTTGCCCGCCCTTTTCTCTGCGATGACTGCACTAAGTATTCTTGGCCAACGCGGCAGCGTTCCACTGGTCGTACTAGCGGCGCTGCTGTTGGCTCAGCCCTTGGCGGCCCAAATCGCGCCCCAGTTGGGGCGTCCGGTCTCGCCACCCGCGGCGACCACCGGTCCCTGGAGCCTACAGCGGGCCATCGACTACGCCCTAGAGCACAATATTGGGGTGCGTATCAACCAGCTGACGATGCAGAATGCTGCCCAGGTACTGCACCAAAGCAAGGCCGCGCTGCTACCCACGACCAACCTCAACGCCACCCAGGCCTGGCAGTACGGTACCAGCGTCAACCCGCTCACGTTCGAATTTCAGAGCCAGACAGTGCGCTCCAACAACGTGTCGGGCACTTCGCAGTTGGTCTTGTTTCAGGGCTTTCAGCTGCGCAACACCATTCGACGCAATGTCCTGGACTTGCAGGCGAGCGAAGCCAACGTACAAAAAGCACGCAACGACCTGAGCCTCCAGGTGGCCTCGGCTTTCTTGCAGGCGATGCTGGCCCAGGAGCTGGTGCACGCTAATCAGCTTTATGTGACGCGTGACCAGGACCAGATTGCCCGTACCAAGGTCTTGCTGCAAGCCGGCAGCATTCCGGAAAGTACCCTGCTCGACAGCCAAAGCCAACTGGCCACCGACGAGCTGAACGTGGTCAACGCCCAAAACCAAGCTACCATCGCCCGCCTGAACCTACTGCAGCTGCTCAACTTGGACCCAGCTGCCAACCCCGATTTTCAGCTGGAGATGCCCAACTTGCCCGACCCAGATGAGGAAAATGCGCTGGTGCTGAATACCACCGAGCTATTTCAGGGCGCAGCCAGCCGCCAGCCTGAAATCAAGGCCGCTGACCTGCGCGTGCTCAGCGCCGGCCGCAGCGTGAAGCTAGCCCGCGGGGCCTACTACCCGCGCCTGCTTTTGGCCGGGAGCATCTTCAGCGGCTTTTCGTCGGCCCCAACAGTCATCATGCTGCCTCAGAACTACTGGGACCAGCTCAACCATAACCTGGGTCAGCAGGTGCAGTTCGCGCTCAGCATTCCACTGCTCAACGGCTGGCAGGTGCGCACTAACGTGCAGCGCACGCTCCTAAACGCCCAGCAGGTGCAGCTGCAAGCCGAGCAGGCCCGCCTCACGCTGCGCCAAAGCATCGAGCAGGCCTACGTCGACGCCCGCGCCGCCCAGTTGCAGTACACTGCATCCAAGCGCCAGGTGGCCGCCCTCACCACTACACAGCGCAACGCCGAAATCCGCTTCAACAACGGCCTGCTTAGCGGCACCGAGTTCAATGTGACCAAGAACAACCTCAACTTTGCTATCTCTACCCAGCTGCAAGCCAAGTACACCTTTATCTTCCGCCGCAAGGTGCTTGCCTTTTACGATGGGAAGTTGTTAGCGCCGTAAGAAGCGCCCATGCTAGAGCGGAGTAGCGAGCGGTGCTGCTGGTTTTGCATTGCTTCTGTCAGTAGTTGCTATACGAGCCTATTTTTCGGCTTTATAGCAGCGCAGCGTGCGGGCTTGGGCTGGGCGCCGACAGATATAGGTAGCAACTCACTTTTGGGTGAGCGTAGCCTTTGTAGGCAAGCTGCTTCGCCGCCAGTGGCACACCGGCTCCGTGGCCGCGCTGCCCGGCCGGGGTAGCCGCGCCAACTACTTAGACGTGAGCGCCTAGTTGTGGCTCGTGGCTCAGGTGGAGTTGACGCTATAACTCTGTTGGCCCTTTTACCCTCTCCTTTATGCTCCTGCTCTCAGCTTCCTCATCCGGGTGGCCCCCTCTGCGGCTCCTCGGCTTACGTTCTCGCCTAGGCGTCTACTCCCTCAGGGACTGGGCCAACTTTGCCGCGCGACGGCTGGCTTGGCAACTAGGGGTGCTAAGCGTGCTCAGCCTTTGGCCGCAGCTCAGCGGCGCGCAACCCGCCGCCGGGCTACGCCCAGGTCTGCGGGGCGACTATTACGAGGGGCTACAGTTTGAGCTCCTGGTCCATACCCAGCGCGATGCGCAGCTCGACTTCGACTGGCACGAGCGCAGTCCCGCGCCGGGGGTACCCCCCACATCTTTTACCGTCCGCTGGACGGGCTGGCTGGTCCCGCCGGTAACGGGCCACTATATCCTGCATCTGACAGTGGACGATGGTGTGCGCCTCTGGCTGAACCAGCGCCTGCTGCTGGACGAATGGCGGGGCCAATATCTGAGCGTGTATGAGGTAGGCGTCGACTTGCAGGCCGGGCAGGCCTACCCCCTGAGGCTGGAATACTGTCAGTATTCCGCCACTACGCGGCTGCTGCTAAGCTGGGAGCGCCCGCGCCAACCCGAGGCCCCAGCTTCGTGGCGCACCCTGTGGGGCCTAACGACAGCGTTGATGAGCAACCGCTATCGCGAGGTAGTACCAGCCCGTGCGCTGGTGACGAACTGGCCGCCGGCCCCGCGTCCGCTCGCCGGCCCGCTGCCTGGTACGAGGCCACCCGCTACACCGGTGGGGAACCCGCGCCAACGCCGCGCGCGACCAGCTCCGACGCTGCCCCGGCCCCAGCCGCGTACCTCCTCCGGGCCTCTGCTGGTAAAGCGCTCGCGCGTAATCCAGCCGGCCAGTGCCCCGCGCATGACCACCCGCGACACACTGGCGCGCCAGCTAGTCACGGGCATGGCAGTTACCTGGCATGCCTTGTACTTCCCCCAAGGGCAGGCGACACTCTTGCCCGCCGTAGCAGCAAGCCTCGATACCCTGGTGGGGGTACTTCGGCAGTACCCCCACCTGCGCCTAGAGGTGCAAGGGCACACCGATAATCAAGGAGACGCGCTGCTCAACCGGCACCTCTCCCACCAACGAGCCGTTGCCGTGTGCTCGTACCTGACGGCGCACGGTATTGCCGCTAGTCGCCTGCAGCCCCTAGGTTTAGGGGATACCCAGCCCGTAGCGGACAATCGGGAGCCTGCCCAACGCCCCCGCAATCGGCGGGTAGTGCTGCAGCCCATCCCCTAACGCATTAAGGGCGGCAAAAAGCGCGGGCAGCTTAAGCACGGAGGTGGTCTACTTATACCGGACAGTTTGATTATTTATCAGGCCCCGAAAGGTGCACCATGACGCATATTATAATTCCCTATAGGTAAAGCAACGCCTGTAAAAGCAGCTAGTATAGGGACACCTATTCGCGCGAATACCTAGGCAACCGCTCAGCCAAAACGGATTAAACAGCTCGAACCGTTTAGGATAAAGTGCGCTTTTACCTGGCCGATTGAAGCCGTTTTGTCCGAGCCGTTGAAGCGGTCTTTCACTTGGGCGTTTGCATCTGGGCTTACCGCTTGCCACCGGACAGCAAGCCCTGTTCAGTCGGGGTAGTGATAGCGAAATCGTGCTAGTAATGCGGTCACCCCTGCTACGGGCGCCGCGAGCACCGCTGCGCTGACCCACCCATTCGGGTCTCGCCGCATCCACGCTAACCAACTGGGTAGCGCATGATCGAACAATAACCAGAACCAGACAACCGTGCCGACTAGCAGCCAGACTGTAAGGGTAATGCGCCAAACTGGGTGCTCCGGCGTGAGCAGCCGAATCAGCCACCACGCCACCGCTACGGGGAATAATACGACAAGCAAAAAAATAGGGCCTCAAACAAGCATGTGATTGTCAAACTAGTGCGCCGTACGTGAAGTAACGCATTGGCCACGGGCTGGCCCCTGCCTCGCAGCCCTAACAATCGCTAGGCCTATTTCAAGTCGGGGAATAGTCTAGGCAAAGATGCGTGGTCTGAAAGGCGCAGTTTATCTTGAAAGGCACCCTGTTTCAGGATAAAAGCACGTCTTATAATTTCTTATACGTAAAGTTGAGCACCCGCAAGCTGCTCCACCAGCCATCGTGTTGCGCCTGCTATCTCGGATAACGCCCCTAGCCGGCCTGCCGCCCACGGACGCCTTTGCTAGGGGCCTGCAGCACCTACTTCAGGGGGCTACTTAGTAGGCCTACTTTATGGCTAGCAGAGGTGGCGTATAATATATTTATTACCAGAATTTTATACGAAAAAGTAGGGGGCAGAGTAGGGGGCTAAACCAAGGGTGGTTTCGCCCCCTACTTGGTAGGCCTACCGTAGGCCCCCAGTAGCTACTTACACCCCAAAAAGCAGAGGTCTACCAGCTAGGCTACGGGGCTGTTGGGGCTGTTTCGCTCCGCGAAACAGCCTCGCCTAGGCCTGCGCTAGAGGAAGCCTGCCCTAACAGGGGGAGTGAGCGACGCCCCTGCCCTTGCTGGCGGCAATTTCAGCTTGCAAAACGGTTCCACCTACCGAAACTGCTCGGTAAAAACTGCCTTCGCGAGCTCAAAAACTGCCTAAACTGCCCGAAGTGCTCCGCCATCGCTTCGATCGGCGCGCCGTCACTAGTTCGCTGTATTTCTCAGGAACTGCTCCACTTGCAGTAGACCCCTAGTAGATCCCTACTAGGGGTCTACTTCGCGCTAACAGTCAAGCAGATAGCAGCTAAGTAAGTAGGCCTACCTGGGGGCTGCTTCGTGCCTACCCTATTGGGTAGCCACAATTGGCGCGTATCCACTTGATTACTAGCGCATAGTAGCCCCTAGTAGCTGCCTGGCAGTAGGGCATACCAAAAAGGTGTGCATTTCAGAACCGAGCCGCTTACCCTACTTTTACCTGCTAAGAGGACCGGTCGCAGTAGGCAAAAAGCTATGTCTTTCCTGAGTTAAATGGTCGCAGCTGTTGCATAACGCTAAGCCACATGCTGAAAAATCACTCGCACGGAGGTAGGCGGCAACCTTGGAATGGGAATTTTTAGCGGGCAGCTGCCTTGTTTGCTTTGGGCGCGATTCGCTTAGCCCCTATGCCACGCTGGTAGCTGAAGCTAGTAAGCTGTAGACCACTGTATCTAGGAACTGCTGCTGGAAATAGTAGTTTTCGCGGAAGTAGTCTTCCCGCCGGAAGTGGTGCTTTTCCAACAGCCGAATGGATGCGGCATTTTTCGGGTCCAGCTGGGCCTCCAGGCTATGCAGCTTCAACGTCTCAAAGCCAAATTGCACCACGGCGCCTAGTGCTTCCCCATCAGCCCCTGGCGGCTGTAGCTTGGGTGTAAGCCGTAGCCGATTTCGGCCCGGTAGTGCGCGGGTTGCAGCTTCCATAGACAGATAGTATCCAGCAGCGCTGGCTGCCCGGGCAGGCTCAGCCCCCACGTGATGGCTTCGTTCCTGCTTAGCAGCTCCTCGAGCTCCTGCATGTGCTGCTGGGCCTGCGCCAGGGTAGGCTCCGGCGTCCGGGGTATGTAGCGCAGAAACTCGGGATCGGAGCGGAAAAACTGGATGGCCCCCGCATCCGCTGCCGTAAGCTGATGCAGAACGAGGCGCGTGGTATGCAAGACGGGAAAGGGCGTGAACTGAATAGAAAGCATAGGAGAAATTGACTATAAAGCACCCCGACTTTCCGGGACAATCGCGAGAAAATACCGTTCCAGCTAGGACGAGTGGGAGAGCTATACCTACCACTTTTCCGTGGGTTGTCCTTGAATTCCTGCTAGGTAAAGCTGGGGGCCCTCGCTAGCGTGTTCAGGCGCTAGCCGAGTGTTTGGAGCCCACCACCCGTAGCGAGCGACGGCGCAGAATTCTCGCCATAGGCGTCACAGGGTACCTGCTCGGCCACGTAGGCCACATCATCGGGTCCACCCAGGGCCTGCAGGTTGCCGGGCGCCGCGCGCCAGAGCAGCAGGCCCTGGGTGGGTTGGTAGTAGAGGGTGTGGCCCAGGTAGCGCAGTTCGACAAAAAGTACGGGCCGGCCCAGGGTCGAGGACTCCAACGACACGCGCGGTGCGTTGGCCGTCAGCAGCCCTGCGGGTAGCCAACTCAGCGGGTCAACTACTTGCAGGGTGGGCGCGGGCGGCGAGGGCAGGGCCGTCGGGCTGGGCTTTTGCAAACCCTTCACGACCTGCTCACCGGCCTTGACGTCTAGATTCCCGATGGCCGCGGCGGTGCCCAGCACGGCCAGGTTTTGCAGATTCCACTCCAGCGTTTGCGGACTGGGGGTTAGCGTAGACGAGGTAGCCTTCGGGGTGCCGGGGGCCGCCAAAGCCGGGCCCTTGGCGGCTAAACGCCGGCGGCGTTTGGCTTTGCAGGCTTGCACCTTGCAGGAGTCGCCGCAGTAGAGGCGACGGCGATCCACGGCCTCATAGGCCTCGTGACAATGAACACAGGTGCGCGCAGTAGCGGGGACGGTAAGCCATGGCGCAAGATAAGGCCATTATTCGGCTACTTGTACCCATCAGGTAACCGAAAATTAACAAACATAGCCTGCGGCTAGCTCCCTTGCTATTCTTTTTCGTAGGGTAGCAGATAGGGGTAGCGGCTAGTACGTCTGTCACATTGCGCGCTCAAAATAGAGGCATAGACTTAGTACGCTACCCAGTTAGCCCACAAGCTTAGCCAGAGGGGACTCAATAAGGTATAATAAGAGACCCCCTATCTCATCAGCTAGCTTTGCTCTTCACAAGTAGGAGTCCACCGTTTCCAATACGTAAAAAAGGGTCTGCTATTGCTTAGGAAGCAATAGCAGACCCTTTTAGTAATGCTTTCTTACTCCTGGTCAGCTTGTAGGAGTGGGAGTAGGTGCGTGCCCACAAATTCCTGGAAGCTGGTAGGCGTGTAAGCTTCGGCCGTTCGCGGCGTAGCATAGGCCCCGTCGGAGTCGCCCAGTGCCTGAAACAAAGCACTCATTTCCTGTTGCGCGTAGGGCGTCAGGCCCCACTGCCCTAAAGTTTGCTGTAAGTCAGTGGCTGATTGGCGCTGGTAGCGTACGGGGTGCCCCCAGGCCTGGGCCAGAAGCGCAGCACACGCGGGCAGCGTGAGGTTGGCAGGGCCCATGAGATTGCGGGCCCACTGTCCGGCCCACTGCGGATGCAGCAGGTAGTGCGCGGCCATGGTGGCAATGTCGGCCACGCTGATAAAGGGAATGTCGTGGTTTTCCGCGTAGGGATACGCGACCACGCCTTGGGTACGGATGGCGGTGGCTTGGGTCAGGAAATTTTCTATGAAGTAGCCGGGACGCAACGCGACCACATTAGCGCCGGTCTCGTTGAGCTGCTGTTCTAGTTCGCCCACGTAGGAAATCGTACCCAGGCCTGGAGCCATGCCCGCGCCTAGGCTGGAGACGAGCACCACGTGCGGAATCTGGTGCGCACGCACGGCGGCGGCCCCCGCGGCGGCGATGGTACGGTACCACTGAGGCCAATCGGACACGGTTAGCGGGGGCGGCGGGACGAGCCAGAACAAGGCATCGGCGCCTTGGCAGGCCGTCACGACCGCCGCTTGGTCGGTGAGGTCCAGGGTGACTACTCGGGCCTGGGCGTGGGCAGCGACCGCCGCCGGCAGGGAGGCCGGGTTGCGGACCAGCAACACGGCCTCCCTGCCGGCGGCTTGCAGAACCTGCTCGGCGACGCGGCGCCCAATGTTGCCGGCCGCGGCGCCAATGACAATACGCATAAAGAAGGAGGTTAGAGAGTGGGGGCCGTCGGCGTAAAGAGCTGGCGGGCTTCTTCTGGCCCGCCGAAGGCCTCGCGGGCGGCGAGCTGGTTCCAGTATTCGCGGTGGTGCCGAATCTGCTCGCCGCGCAGCTCGAAGCGCATCACGTAGTCCTGGCGGTACGTGCGGTCGGTACCCGGCACGGGGGCTTCACAGTGTACTTCCGCCCAATGAATACCTTGCGCCACGTCGTGGGCGAAATGCAAGTGGCTGAATAGCAAGGTTGGCATCCCCTGTAAGGCATGCTGTAGGTACTGGCCAATGGCCGGTTTGCCATCTAGGCGGGTAGCCGAGCCTATCTGCGGCGCGTAGGGATATTCGATGGTAGCATCCTCGGTGAAGCAGGCCAGCACGGCCGCTAAATCGGCCGTCTGAAAGCCGAGGAGCAGGTGTTGAAACACGCGCTGGGCGGTTTGCGCGAGGGGGTCTGAGGAGGGCGGGCTGACGGGGGCCAGCAGGGCCGTGGGCGTATTCATGCCCCAAAATTGCGCCACGCACTACCTAAAAGAAAGTAGGCACCTAAAAGTGCAGTAGTTACTTTTGGGTAATAAATGAGCCCGATGAGCCCAAACGAAGAAAAAAAAGTGGCCGCCCAGCAAAAATTGCGGAGTTGGCTGGATGCCAAGTCCAACTTAGACGCGAGTTGCGTCGTGCATCAAGCGTTAAATGTCTTAGCCAGCAAATGGCTCCTCCTAATTCTGCTCGCCTTGACGCAGCGCCCCAAGCGCAATAGCGAGTTACAACGGCAGATTCGCGGTGTCTCCCCCAAGATGCTGGCCCAAAGCTTGCGGCAGCTGGAAGCCAATGGGCTGGTTCACCGGCAAGTCTTTGCGCAGGTGCCGCCCCGCGTGGAGTACTCGCTCACGCCCTTTGGGGAGAGCATTGCGCCGCTATTGGCCGAACTCTGCGACTGGTCCGTCACGTGGCAGGCCCAGGTCCAGACGTTTCAACCAGCCGCCGGGCAACAGCTAGGAGGCGACTGACTACCTAGGCTAACTTTGGAAAGTACCACGCTGAGCGCAGCGGTCGGTGAGGCCGAAACCTACCCTTATTTCAAGAGTGGGATTATAAGTAATCTTACGTTAAGTGACTTTTCCAAGGAATAAAAGAAAAAAGAAACTGCTAGCCACTTTACCTAAGATCCTATTCAGATACCCCAGCTAGCAATGCTCCCTTTAAGTAAGAAATTTCTCATGGAGAAAGGTGCTATAAATTCCAAAGAGAGAGACGAAACGAGGCGTAAATACCCATTCGCTCAAATCAATGGTTGTCAAGTCCTCTATCCTTTCTGAATTTAGAAAAGCGCGCCCCTAGGTTGTCAACCCAGTAGTAAACAGAATACATTTAGCATATTTCTCCAATTGCACTTCATCCGAAGCCAAAAATCGACGAATTTCTCCCGTGCTAAGGCTGTGTTCAAAGACTGACATATGAGTATTAAAGTACATCAATGTTACTAATATACTTGAGCGCTAGACTCCTTCTAAATGAGGGGTTGAAAAATGCCGTTCTCTGCAGCTACCATTTACAACTAAGGTCACCTATTTCGCACTGTCCTGTACCGAGCTATCCCTTTCATGAATCATCCTGTAGCAGATTAAAACGGCATGGATACCTATAGAAAGTAAGTGGTCAGAATGTTCAGCAGATTATCTTCGGGACTGTACGACGCTTATTCGTGCCGCCCACCCTTTGACTTCCTCGCGCTCTCCTCTGCCCGCTGCCGACGACCTGCTGTATAACCTGCTGGAAGTGTCACTCACTGGCGTTATCCTATTTCGCCCCGTTTATGACGCGGCAGCCGCTACTATTGAGGACTTTACCTACGAGCATCTAAACCCGGCTGCGCAGCGCATGCTGCGCTTACCGGAGCGCCCTACCGAGACGTTTTTGACGCTCTACCCGGGCGCTCAAGAAACGGGCATTTTTACCTTCTACGCGAGGGCCTTCGCGTCGGGCCAGACCGAGCGCTACCAGATCAACTACCAATACGAGAGGCTCGACGGCTACTTTCACCTGGTGGCCCGGCGCAGCGGCGAGCGGCTGGTGGTGAGCTTCACCGATACCAACGACCAGCCCCGCTCGGAGGTAGAAGCGGCCCTTCGCCAGGCCCAAGCCCAGGAGCGGGCAGAGCGCGAGCGCTTCTACAACGTGCTCATGCAGCTACCCGCCCAAGTAGCCGTTTACCACGGTTCGAACCATCACTACCAGTTTGTCAATCCCAACTATCAGCGTAGGTTCCCGCACCGTGCCTTCCTCGGACGCTCGTTTCGCGAAGGTATGCCCGAGGCCGTGGGGCTGGGGGTAGTGGCACTCTTCGACCAAGTGTATCGAACGGGGGAGCCGTACTACGGCCACGAAATAGAAGGCTGGTTCGATTTCGGCGGCAACGGCAAGCCGGAGCAACTCTTTTTTGACCTTTCCCTGCACCCGCTCCGCAATGCCCAGGGTGAAATCGACGGCGTGCTCGATTTCAGCTACGATGTGACGGAACAGGTGCTCGCCCGCCGCCAATTACAGCAGCTCAACCAGGAACTAGAATTCCGGGTGCGGGAGCGAACCCGCCAGCTCGAAGCCGCCCAGCAGGCGACGGAGCGCCAGCGGCAGCAGTGGCACGAGCTTTTCATGCGAGCTCCGGCTAGTATCTGCCTTTTCAACGGTCCGGAGTGGGTGTATAAATTTGTTAATCCGCGCTACCAAGCGATGTTTCCGGGCCGGGAGCTACTCGGCAAGCGCCTGGTTGATGCCTTGCCCGAAGTAGCCGACCAGCCCTTGATGACGATTCTGCACCGGGTCTACGACACGGGCGAGCCATTCGAGGACAGCGAAGTGCTGGTGCCCCTGGCCCGTACGGCAGCGGGACCCGTCGAAGACATTTACTTCGACCTCACCTACCAGGCCCGCCGCAATGAGGCCGGGCAGATTGATGGCTTCGTCACCTATGCCCAAGACGTGACCGCGCGGGTGGTGGCCCGGCGCGAGCGCGAAGCCCAGCAGGGCGAACTGCAACGCTTGTTCGAGCAAGCCCCGATGGCAATTGGGCTGTTTATGGGCGAAGAGCTCCGCATTACGGCGCTCAACCCCCCGATGGCGCTGCTGTTTGGCTTGCCGGCCGACCACCTGCTGGGGCGCCCCTTGCTGGAAGGGCTGCCCGAGTTGCAGGGCCAGGGCTTCGATGACTTAATGCGGCAGGTGCAGACGACCCAAGTGCCGTTTGTGGGCCAGGAGTTGCCCGTCACCCTCACGCGCAATGGCGAACCACTGGTCACCTACTACAACCTGGTTTACCAGCCGTTTTACGGGGCGGCGGGCCAGGTAGAGGGCGTCTTTGAAGTAGCTGTGGAGGTAACCGAGCAAGTGCTGGCTCGCCAGCAGGTGCAGCAGCTTAATGATGAACTGACGGCCACTAATGAGGCACTGCACGAGACCAACAGCCGATTAGTGCGCACGAACGCCGACCTCGATAACTTCGTTTATACGGCTTCACACGACTTGAAAGCGCCCATCACCAATATTGATGGGCTACTGGCGCTCTTACCGGAGTTGCTGCCCGCCGCCGTGCTAACCGATGAGTACGTGGCGCCTGTGCTGGCGCGCATGCAGGAGTCCATCGAGCGCTTTCGGCGCACCCTCACGCACCTGACCGATGTAAGCCAGTTGCAGGCCGAGTTTGCCCAGCCCGCTGAGCCCCTTTTCCTGGCGGCCGTCATTGAGGACGTGCGGCAGGACCTGCACTTCCAGTTCCTCGAAACCGGGGCCGTGCTCGACGTAGCCGTCAACGGTACCCAGCCGCGGGTGTTCTCCCCTAAGAATCTGCGCAGCCTCTTGTACAACCTCTTGAGTAATGCGCTCAAGTACCATCACCCCGAGCGGGCGCCCCGAGTGCGTATCAGCTGCCAGCCAGCCGGTGACTCGTTGGTGCTCACCGTACAAGACAATGGCCTGGGGCTGAGCCCGGCGCAGCAGCAACGCCTGTTTCAACTCTTCCAGCGCCTGCACACCCACGTAGAGGGCTCAGGCGTCGGCCTGTACGCGGTAAAAAAAATTGTGGAGAATGCAGCCGGCACCATCACCGTCGCGAGCCAGCAAGACGTAGGCACGACGTTCACCCTCACCTTTCCGGCCTAGAAACCGGCTTTTTAGTAGTTATTTCTACTCATGCCCCGCCTAACAAGTGTGTTGCTGGTCGATGATGACGCGACCGCCAATTTTTTGAATAAGCTGCTCATTCAGCGCGCCGGCGTGACGGAGCACCTGTTGGTGGCCGAGGACGGGGCACAGGCCCTGCGCACGCTGGCCAGCACCTGCGTGTCGCCAGGGAAAGCACAGTGCCCCAACCTAATTCTGCTCGACTTGAACATGCCCGTGCTCAACGGCATCGAGTTTCTGCAGGCCTACCAGCACTTGCCCGCCACCCAGCGGCAGGGTACTGTGGTACTGTTGCTCACCAGCGCCTCCGTCGAGCAAGACTTGAACCAATTGCAGGGATTGCCCCTCGACGGCATCCTGGAAAAGCCCCTAACGGCGGCCAAACTGCAGCGGGTGCTCAACGAGCATTTTCCGACCTAGCGCGCGGGGATACTCATTGAAATGTAACTTCCAATACATAGCGGCCGGCTCAAGAAGGTGCAGTGGCTGTTGCAGAACTCCGCAGAGGCCCCCCTTCTGGGGCTACTAGCAACCAAATTGGGCCTGCAAACGGCCGGTAAAGGCGCTTTTTACAAGCCTTTTCATTAGGAATGGTCGCTTGTTGAACAAGCGAAAGAGTTCTGCAACAGCCACTGCACCTTGCTGCATCCACCCCTCTCCTACCCCACTAATCACTAAAAAGGCCCGTTTTGGCGGGCCAAGAAGTGGGTGCTGCCGGCACGAAAACGGAGCCCTACTTTCGGAGCTGTTACTGCCTTTCATCCTGCTTCCCTTACCGAAAGTAGGTGCTTGCGCCACCTAAGGTCATTTCGTGAAGGCGGGCCAGCACGGAGGCAGTAACCGTAACTTGGTCTAGCAGCGCTCGGGGCGAAAAGCGAGGAGCGAGTAGGACTACGGGCGAAGGTAGCGTCTCAACCGGCCGGCGGCCCGCCCATTCGGAGTTGTCGGCAGTAGCCGGCACCCTATTTTGGATATAGCTTAGCTTTGTAACTCTCCAGTGTTCTGGGGCCTGCCGCGCTGCTTGCTACCTGTCGTTTCCGTTATGGCCTCCTTCTCCGCTGAATTACACGTTGCCGGCCACGTCTTCCCCGTGACGCACTGCCACTTCGATGTGACGCAGGCCACGCAGCTGCGGGGCCGGGTGAGCGCGAACGTGCGCTACGGCCCAGTGCAGCTGGTGCTGGACGTGCCGGACGGGGACGTGCTGCCCGCCTGGGCCGCCGACCCGCGCAAGCAGCAGGCCACGGCCATCGTGTTTCTGGACGCCAACAGCGGCCAACCCCTCGAAACGCTGCGCCTACCAGCCGCCTATTGCGTGGCCTATCAGGAACAGTTCAGCAACGGCGACGCACAGGACGGGGCTTACCAGTGCTTTTTGACCTTGAGCGACCCCTCGGGCTGGACCATCGCGTCCGGTGGGCCGGCCACCGCGTTCGTGGCCCCGGCCGCGCGTGAGCATGGCGTGCCGAGGACGAGCTTGGCAGTGGCAGCAGCATTAGAGCGGGAAACGGGTGGCAGTGATGTTATAAAAGCCACTAGTCGACTGCCTACTTTTAACGAGACGCCCCAAGTAGTATCTAGCGAATTGGCGGCTATGTTGGGCACCACGTTTCAGATTGAAGATTTGGGCCCTTTTGTGGAAAGAGTAACCGCTGATTTACAACTTATATATAACACACCGACTGGAAAAACACCGCTGAATTCGTTGCATGCTTCCGGTAAGTGCGTAACTATTGCCTATGCGATGGGAGGCAATGAAGTTGGGGAGTATGATGCTCCTGCAGAACGATTCTTCCAAGAAGAAGGCGTGCCCGGTGCGGGTACCAACTGCTGTATCGGCTATAATCCAACCCTGGAAACTATCGGAAATGAGCCTTGGGCCACCCGTCCGCCCGCCATTGCGCTGGCCCACGAACTTATCCACGCGGAACAAGCCGCCTACGGCCGCATGGTTCGGGGACGTGCTCAGAATGGATTGTCCCCAACAACGCCGAACCCACACCAAGCGCCGGAAGCCGATGTTCGGGAGTTGGAAGCAGTTGGGGTACCGCCACATAACCACTACGTGGTTAATGAAAACAAAATTAGAAGCGAATGGAATCCTCCTCAACCTGTGCGGGAATACTATTAAACATCCTCCTCACTAGCCTGTCTGCCACCTTGTAATTTTACTCATTAAGTAAGCCTATATGACTCCTAATCCTACTGTCAGAACGGCCGAATGCACCCTGTCGGCGACTGCAAGCTTTGTAGCCGATATTCTGCACTTGCGCTACGAGCTAACGAATGGTACCGACCGGCCCCTTTACGTATTCAACAAGTTGGGCCGCATGGGCAGTACCAGCGTCTTTGATACCGCTCCAAATACCGTCAACATAGTGCGGGGTGCCAACAGGGTGACCGTGGGCAAAGCGTTGGTGCCTGTGCCCGAGGATACGGAAGTAGAACGGCTCTACGTACCCTGTTTGAGCCGAATAGAACCAGGTCAAGCGCTTGCAGAAACCCTTGCCTTACCGCACCCTTTAGTCCCTTTTACTTGGTATAAAAGCCGGCCATTGGCAAAGTCCCCGCTAAGTGTCCCGCTGTTTTTTGAGCTGGGTTACGTGTTGGCCACTGAGCAGGTCGAGCAGTTAATTCAGAGACTGCAAACACCTTACGGAGAAGTCTACCAGGCTACTTGGTTTCCATTAGAGTTACAGGAAAAAATTCATACTGGCCCACTGCTGGACGTCCAAGTTTTTTCAGCGCGTTAATTGCCCAGAACCTGTAATTCCTAACATTCCGCGACGCTAGCGGCGGGAGCGTCATCGAGACGCTGGAGCTGAAAGTGGCCTACCACGAGTAGTTCGTTGAGATGGTCCAGTAAAAACGGACAGGTTGTGAACGTAGCTGGAGTTGACATCCCAAAGGTGCACCTTATTGACGCATCAGTTTGCGATTTGCTTACCCCCCTCTACGCGCTGGAAACGCACTTGGTGAGGCCTTTCTGAGCCACTCGCCCCTTGAGGGGGTTTCTGAGCCCCCAAAGGGGCACCTTTCGGGCTGCAAGTAAGGTGTCTTATACCATCCAGCATAACTAGACGACCTTCTTGCGTCACACATTGCCCAGCTAGCCTTAATACTGAAAAAGCTCCTGCAGCCGCTCACATACTGCTTGCGCCGTGGCTTTAGACAGGGTGCCTAAGCGGCGCACCAAGCGGGTCTTATCCACCGAGCGGATATGGTCCAGTGTTACCTGGCCTTCCTTGCCCTGAAAAGTGCAGTCTACCCGGGAGGGGTAGTCGCGCCGGGTGCTGGTCAGGGCGGCAATGGTCACCGTGCGCAGATGACGATTCATCTCGTCGGGGGAGAGCACCACGCAGGGGCAGGTCTTGTTAATTTCACTGCCCTGGGTCGGGTCGAGGTTAATAAGCCACACCTCGAAGCGCTGCACCGCTACCACTGCCATTCCGTTTCCTCAAAGCCCTCATCCGAGAAGCCCTCCAGCAGCTCTCCCTCCGGGGCCTGACCCTGGGCAATAGCGTGCTGAAAGCGCTCGTCCCATCCTTGGCGGCAGGGCTTCTCCACCTGCTTGATAAGCAGGCCCTCCGGCGTGGGCTGCAGGTCAACCTCGTCGGCGAGGTGGTACTGTTGCAGCAACTTCTTGGGCAGTACAATCCCCTGGGAATTGCCTACCCGAATCAGGCGCGTGTTCATAAAGCAAATGTACGTACAATGTAATTACATACAGTACTCCGTATTCGTTCTCCAACCAATTACTAATAACTGGCCTTGCTAAGCCATCCCGCCTCGCGCCCTACTTCCTGCGCCCCCTATCATGCTGCCAGGTGACCAACAATGCGTTGGTGTACAGCGACAATACTAGAGAGTGTGGACGGTGGCTGGTTACCGGAGCCAGTCAAGCGCGGCCACCAAATGTGCTACGGCTAGGAAAGAGCCCGCTGTTGTGTCGTAGCGCCTGGCCAAGGCGCGGGCCTCTTTTAACCGGCCGAAGACGCGCTCCACTTTCGAGCGGTCAGCGTAGAAGTTTTCATCGTAAGGGCGCTGGTCCAGGCGACTAGCTTTAGGTGGAATAACGGCCTCTGCCCCGAGTCCGGCGATAGTTTCCAAGCTTTTAGCCGTGTCATAGGCCTTGTCCGCGACGACCGCCCCCGGCGCTTGCGGCAGCGTGGCCAATAGGTCAGGCAGCAGCCCGCAGTCAGCCGTCTGGCCGGGTGTTAGGTTCAGATGCAGACAGTTACCTAACGCCTCGACAACGGCGTGCAGCTTGGTGGAGAGGCCGCCCCGGCTGCGGCCTAAACACTCGACCGGAGCCGAGCTTTTTTTGGCCAGCCGCTGCTTTATGGGCCTTGACGGTAGTCGAGTCCACCAGCACCCACGCGTAATCGGGCTCCTGCACGGCTTGACATAACTTTTCCCAGGCCCCCGCCAGTGCCCAGCGCCGAAAGCGGCGGGCCACCGTGTTCCAGGCCCCAAAGCGTTCGGGCAGGTCGCACCAGGGAATGCCGGTGCGTACGCGGTAGAGCACCGCATTGACAAACAAACGGTTGTCGCGACCTGTGCCCCCGGACGTACCCGGTCGGCCCAAGGTGTGCGGTTCGATAATTTTCCATTCCCGGTCAGTTAACTCGTGGCGGCGCATGCTCCAAAAATACTGCCGCTACTGTCCACAGTCTCTAGAGCAGCGTCACCAAACTGGCACCCTCACGGCGGGGGAAGAACAGCAGCTCCTTGCTTTATTAGCTCGGGTGCGAGGGTTGCACTTGAAAAAGCTAACCAACCTACGGCAAGTAGTACCTGATTTTACTGGAGTTGAAGTTGTTAATGCTAATAATGCTGTTTTAGGTGAGTTTGACGGTATTAATATGGCTGAGGGTATGTTTATTGAGGATAAGTCTGCGGATGGCTTGAATATGGTTAACCCTAGAACGGGCCCACCGGCTCAAACGCCTGCAGACTGGGCTCGTAAGCATGTATTTGCCAGCATGTATTTGCCAAAACAGCAAAGCGAATCGATGGCCTCAAACAAGCAACCGAAACCCGCCCCACTGGAGCTGGTACTCCAACTGTTCCGTCTATCGAAGACATTCGAAATTTTCGGCGGCTGCATTTTCGCATAGAAGCCGATACTCCAGACGTGCAGCACGCAGTTGAAAAAGAGCTGCAAAATTTAACTACCACGTATCCCAATTGGGATTTTACGGCCCAATACGGTAACTAATAATCATCTACCATGTCTGTCGCATTACTAGTTGAACAAATTGACGGGGAAGCATCGGATAAATACATTCCTGTTGCAACAGAAAGCTTTTTTTTAAGCCATTGGCTGCCGGTGATTAAGCAATTGAATTTGGCTTGGTTGCCTCTTATGCAGCCTGGCCTACCCATCACGGAGGAAGACTTGCCAGCTGTGCTAGGAGAACTTCGCCTGCTTCAGCAGCAACTACCCACTTTTTATGCGGTTCAAAGCGAGGAGTTTACCTACATGAATCAGCGCTTGAGCACGCTACTTACTGAGCTGGACGCACTGCAAGGAAAGCAAGTAGAACTGTACTTAGGCTAATTAACCCTTGCAATTAGTTAGCAAGTTGTAATTCACGTAGTGCAAATAGATACTTCACTTGGTGCCCATGCTTCAAAAAAGGCAAGAGCATTTGAAATGTTATTGAGCGGCGGGTGAGTAAGGTTGCCTCACTGGGCTTACGTCACGATAGTCGGTCGGCCAGTAGTATTATTTGAAAAGAACTGCCCCTGTTTTCGCGCTTTAAAAGCTAAAAAGAGTTAATTGAGCAGAAGCGGAGCTTTATTTCGTGCTATAGCGGTTTCACGAACGGTGTACGTGATAGCCGCAGTGATTAAACCACGCTTTCGCATCGGGGCTCGTAATCCAGTCGATGGCGGAGTGCAGGGCTTCTTCGAGCGCTTCGCGGGTACGCGTCTGGGCTTGGCGCAGCTTGGTTTTGAGCTTACTCCAGGCCTATTCGATGGGGGTAAAGTCGGGCGAGTAGGGGGGCAGAAAGAGTACTTCTATGCCGCGTTGTAGTAGCCACTCCCGCAGCCCGGCCAGGTGGTGCACCCGGAGGTTGTCGAGCACCAGCACGTCCCCGAGCCGTAGCTGCGGGGCTAGGATGCGGCTGATGTACAGCGCAAAGCTGTACTGATTCAAGGCCCCTTCCAGCACTTGTACTCTGTGCAGCCCATGCCCAGACAGGGCACCAATCAGGGTGAGGGAGCGGGCGGCGCAAGGGCACGGCCCCAGCCCCGCGCCGTCCACCCCGGGCCCGACCATAGCGCCGCGTGTAGTCTAGGCGCAGGCCGGTCTCATCCAGAACGTGAAACCGCCCCACGTCGGCACGCGCCGCGATGGCTTCTACGTGCTGCTGGCGCAGGGTGCGCACCCGTTCACTATCCCGCTCCGTGGCGTGCAGGCTTTTTTTTGCGTCGCCAGCCCTGTTCGTGCAGGACCCGCCAGACCGAGCCCCGGCTGATGGTTTGCCCGCGCTCGACCAATAGGAGCGTCTGGAACTCGGCCAGGGTGGCATCGGGCTGGGCCGCCACCTGCTGCCCTAGCCAGGCCTGCGCTGCGGCATCTAAGCAACGGGCCGGGCCACCGCGGCCAGGCAGGGCAGCTAGTTGACCGGTTTGCCGCTGGCGACGCAGTAACTTCCCCACAAAGGCTACACTGACGCAAAACCGAGCGGCGACTTGGGCTTGTCGCGCCCCGGGCTCGGTACAAGCTTGCGCAACACGTTGCCGTAAATCAAGAGAATATGCTTGCATACCCCCGATATGTAAATGGCCTATTAGGAGATACACCGTTCTCGAACTTGCTATAAAGTGATTTTCGACCATTTAAAAGAACAGAAGTTATTAACCTGACAATAAAAAATCGAATTACTATTTAAAGGCGAATAAATCAGTTCACGTATTAGCTCTTTAGTCTTACTCTTTAATTAACTAAACAACCCCTCTATTAGTAACCCTTTAGGCAGCTGGTTTAAATAGTAGACGCTGGATACCCATGGGGTGAAAGGCCTTCCCATGCCGCGTGCGGTAGCCCGACTGGTTGAGTTGCTCGGCAATTGCTCGTAGTGTTGCCCCCGTGGCCCGTAGCAGGGTGGCCAGTTGCGCCGCCTGCCGATTATTCAGATTGGCTTGGGCATTCTGGGTCATGGCGACCCAGGATTTCTCCCGCGCCACCTGGGTCAGGTTAGCCGGGGTGCCTAGCTGCGCACCCCGCGCCTTCTTCGCGGCGAGCGCATCGCGGGTTCGGGTCGAAATCGTTGAAGCCTCTTTCTGGGCCACGGCCGCCATGATGTGAAGCGTAAACTCATCGGCCGCCGGTAGGTCGACTGCTTGGAACCGTACCCGACTTTCCATGAGGGCCGCGAGGAAAGCCACGTTGCGCGCGAGTCGGTCCAACTTCGCCACCAGTAGCACGGCATCTTCTTTTCGAGCCTGGGCAATGGCCGCCTGCAATTGGGGGCGGTCGTTTTTCTTCCCGCTCTCGATTTCGAGAAAGGTAGCCACAAGCTGGGCGTCGCCGCGGAGGAAATTCTGCACTGCCGCTTGCTGAGCTTCGAGGCCGAGGCCGGACTGGCCTTGGCGGACGGTACTCACCCGGAAGTAGGCCACAAACTTGGTCATTGGTACAAAACTACCCCCGTTTGGGTGTTTGTCACAAAAGTTAAACGTACGTTGCTAAGATGTAAAATTAACGTACTTTTACCTCACTGCTTTCTAAAAGCCGATTTTGTACCCCGTTTTTGTGCCATGGGCTCGATTCAGCGCTACACTCCTTATTATAGAGTCTCCACCCAGAAGCAAGGAGTTTCTGGGTTGGGGCTCGAAGCCCAGCAGGCAGCGGTGCGCGCTTTCGTCCCATACCCCGGGCAGCTGCTGACTGAATTTGTCGAGATTGAATCGGGCAAGAAAAACCAACGTCCCCAACTGCTCGCCGCGATAGCCGAGGCCCGGCGGGTAGGCAGCACGCTGCTCATCGCCAAGCTTGACCGACTCTCACGTAATGCCAGTTTCATCCTAGCGCTGCGTGATTCGGGGGTGGACTTTGTCTGTTGCGATATGCCCGACGCGAATACCTTAACGGTGGGATTATTTGCTGTGCTCGCCCAGCACGAGCGCGAGACGATTTCAAAGCGAACCAAGGATGCATTGGCGGCGAAGAAGGCGCGGGGTGCCCGACTAGGCAATCCGCAGAACATGACCCCCGTCATCACCCGCCATGGGCAGGCCACTATGCAGCGCAACGCCCGCGAGCACCAAGCCAATCGGCAGGCGGCGCAACTAGCCGAGCTGTTACGCGCCAAAGAGCACACCCTCTGGGAAATTGCAGCCGCGCTCAATGCGGCGGGCTATCGCACCAGGAGAGGGAAGGAGTTTCACGCCACTACAGTGCAACGGTTGTTGCCCAGTGCTCACTCAAAAGGAGAGAGATGAAGTTCAGGGTATCATTACTTCGCCACTGGTGGCGCTTTTAACTCCACAATCGGGGCTTGCGGGGCCAGTAGGTGACGGCTTTTTGCGGTGGTCATGGCTTGTGGTACTTGGCGTGCTGAGCTTGAGCGGGCCGTAGGTGAAAGTGGTGTAGCTCTGGCCGTAGCCAAACTCGTAGGCAGGCTTGATGCCGAAGGTATTATAGTAGCGGTAGCCCACGAAGATGTCTTCGCGGTAACTGTTTTCTGAGTCTTTGCCCATCAAGGAGTTGCTGGTGCCGGTACTATTTGGCAGCAGCTTGCCTGGAAACTCATTGCCATAGGGTACATCGCGGTAAGCCATGGGGAAGGTAGTAGCTAGCTTGCCCGAGGGGTTTACGTGGCCCCCGAGCACGTCGGCCACGGCGTGGCCGCCTTCCTGGCCGGGCTGCCAGGCCAGCAAAACGGCATCGGCCTGGTTGCGCCAGCTAGCCATTTCTATCACGCCGCCCACGTTGAGCACCACCACTACTTTCTTGCCCTGCGCGTGGAAAGCTGCCGTTACCTGCTTAAGCAATGTTTGCTCAGCAGTTGTCAGCGTGAAATCATTTGCCACTTTGCGGTCGCCACCCTCACCGGCGCTGCGGCCTAGTGTGGGCAGGGCCACGTCGGCTGTCTTGGCCTGCTGCTGAAGCAGGGCGGCGGTAGGGGTTAGCTCCGCGATGACGGAAGCCGGCGCAAGCAGGTCTTTCTTTTTGGGAAGTTTAGCTTTTTCGGCGCGCAGGTACTGCGTATACAGTTGGTTTAGCGTCGCATCGACGGCAAAGCCCGCGGCGGCTAGCCCCTGCGCAATAGAAACGGTGTAGGCGCGGTTGACATCGCCGCTGCCCGTGCCGCCCGCGATGAGGTTGTAAGAGGTATTGCCGAAAAGGGCCACCTGGCGGCCGGCCGCCAGCGGCAGGGTGTTAGCCTCATTGCGCAGCAGCACCATGCCTTCAGCGGCGGCCGCCCGGGCCACGGCGGCATCGGCTTTGAGGGCCGGCTGGCTGGTATACTTAACGCCCTTGAAGGTGGGCGACTGCAGGACTAGCCGCAGCACGCGCACCACGTTGCTGTCGAGCTGAGCAGTGGTAAGCTGACCGGTTTTGAGGGCCCCCTGAATGGCCTGTGTCTGGGCGTAGGTGCCGGGCATGAGCAGGTCGTTGCCGGCGCGCAGCTGGGCAGGGGCATCTTGGCCACCGTACCAGTCGGTCATTACCAGGCCTTTGAAGCCCCATTCTCCCCGTAGCAGGGTGGTGAGCAGGTCGGGGCTCTCGGAGGTGTAGGTGCCGTTGATGCGGTTGTACGACGACATCACAGTCCAGGGCTCGGCCTTTTTCACGGCAATCTGGAAGCCCTTCAAATACACTTCCCGCAGCGCCCGCTCGCTCACGGCCGAGTTGAGCTTCATGCGGTTAAACTCCTGGTTATTAAGCGCGAAGTGCTTGATGCTGGTGCCCACCCCGTTCGACTGAATGCCCCTGACGAAGGCGGCGGCCACGTTGCCCGCCACCACGGGGTCTTCGGAATAGTACTCGAAGTTGCGCCCGCCCAACGGATTACGGTGGATGTTCATACCGGGCGCCAGCAGCATGTCGATGCCAAAATCGCGCACTTCACTTCCGAAGGCTTTGCCTACCTGGCGCACCAGCGTGGTATCCCAGCTGGAGGCTAGCAGCGTGGCCACTGGGAAGGCCGTGGCGTAGTAGGTCTTGGTGCTGTCCTGGCCGCGAATAGGGTCAATACGCACGCCGGCCGGGCCGTCCGAGAGCGTGAGCGACGGAATGCCCAGCCGGGCAATGGCGTGGGTGCGGCCGGCCGCGCCGGGCACTTTTTCGGGCACTTGGCGGTCGCCAGGATTGCCGGGTGGCAGCAGGCCTTCGGGGAAGCCGGAGGGGTAGAAGCCCATGCCCACCACCAGCTGCACCTTCTCCGCGGGCGTGAGGGCGGCCAGCACGTCTTGCAGCGGCGCCTGGCCTAGCTGGGGCGGCCCGGAAGGCTGGGAAGTGCAAGCGGCCACCCCACTCAATACCAGCAGACCTAGCAGCGCGGGCTGCTTTTTAACCGTTCTTGAAATAGAAGAAAACATAAGTAGGGAGGTAACGAGGCGAATGCTTGAAAAGGCAGGAGTGGCGCTGGAGAACAGCGAATTTGCAGGGTAGCCCTAGCGCACGTACTCGGCCGTAGCGGGCGCGTAGCCGATGCGCATGGCATTGACTAGCAGCTTATCGCCGGGCTGGAGCTTGATGGGCTGGCCCGCGTACACCTGCCAGACCGGAGCGGCCGGCACGGTGGCCCCGTTTTTGGCGGCGCCCGTAATCCAGCCCGAATCCCAGCTGTGCACGGTGTGCGTAGCGGGCTGGCTAGCCTCGCCAGCTTTCACCACGCGGTAGCCAATGGAGGCGCCCGGCGTGGCGCAGCTGATGCTAACGCCCTGGGGGGCCGCCTTGAGCTGGGGCGTGGCGGTGGTAGGTGCCTGGGGCTGGCCGTGCCACCAGGCGGCGACCATTGCCTTTTCGGGGGTGGCCGACTGGTCGCCCACTTTCTTTTCCCACTGGCGGAACGCCGTCCGCAACTCTACCAGCTTGGCCTGGTACTTG
>Ga0308164_10001004_pt1 | contig 36566 bp, 30 predicted proteins | sample PhyTR2_FD_201031 | JGI IMG/M metagenome (GOLD analysis project Ga0308164, IMG submission 201031) | Phyllosphere microbial communities from UC Gill Tract Community Farm, Albany, California, United States - DLSLT.R2 | ecosystem: Host-associated > Plants > Phyllosphere > Unclassified | place: USA... | reverse complement strand
ACCTGGGTGATATCGGTATCGCTCCAGGCCACGCGCCGCTGATCACTGATCTGAAGCCGGGCCCGATCCGCTTGATCAAGCAGGGTGGGGAAGCCGAGGTGTTCTACATCTCCGGTGGTTTCCTTGAAGTTCAGCCGAACATGGTCAAGGTGCTTGCCGATACTGTGCAACGTGCTGCCGACCTGGATGAAGCTTCTGCTCAGGCGGCCGTACTGGCTGCAGAGAAGGCCCTGAACGAGAAGGGCGCAGATTTCGATTACGGATCTGCAACTGCTCGTCTGGCCGAGGCTGCAGCTCAGCTGCGCACCGTTCAGCAAATTCGCAAGAAGTTCGGCGGCTAACCCTGCTGCACTCGATGCGCGATTGAGAAAAAGGGTAGCCTCGGCTACCCTTTTTCTTTTTTCAGATTTCCTCTTTCAAGTCAGCCCGTCTTCGGTCCGGTTGCCGCTCAGTTGGTAGTCCTATCATGTCTCTCGATATCGTTATTCTCGCTGCTGGCCAAGGTACCCGGATGCGTTCCGCGCTGCCGAAGGTTCTGCACCCCGTGGCCGGCAATTCCATGCTGGGTCATGTTATCCACAGCGCACGTCAGTTATCCCCAAGTGGAATACACGTCGTGATCGGGCACGGCGCTGATGCCGTGCGTGAACAGCTGGCAGCCGATGACTTGAATTTCGTGATGCAGGACAAGCAACTCGGTACCGGCCATGCGGTTGCTCAGGCGCTGCCCGCGCTCACGGCTGACACCGTATTGATTCTTTATGGCGATGTACCGTTGATCGAAGTGGAAACGCTTTCGCGCCTGCTCGAACTGGTCAATCCGCAGCAACTGGGTCTGCTGACCGTTACGCTGGATGACCCTACCGGTTACGGCCGTATCGTTCGCGACGATCAGAATCGTGTCTGTGCCATCGTCGAGCATAAAGACGCGAGCGACGCGCAGAAGGCTATCACCGAAGGCAATACCGGAATTCTCGCGGTGCCAGCCGCTCATCTCGCTGACTGGTTGGGGCGGCTGTCCAACAACAATGCCCAGGGTGAGTATTACCTCACCGATGTGATCGCCATGGCGGCTAATGACGGCCTGGTGGTTGCCACAGAGCAGCCCCACGACGCGATGGAAGTGCAGGGCGCCAATGATCGCAAGCAGCTTTCCGAGCTGGAGCGTCATTACCAGATGCGCGAAGCCCGTCGTCTGATGGCGGCTGGCGTGACCCTGCGCGACCCTGCGCGCTTCGATGTGCGCGGTGAAGTCATTGTCGGGCGCGACGTGCTGATCGATATCAATGTGATTCTTGAAGGCAAGGTCGTGATCGAGGATGACGTGGTCATCGGTCCGAACTGCGTCATCAAGGACAGCACCCTGCGCAAGGGTGTCGTCGTTAAAGCCAACAGCCACATCGAAGGCGCAATCCTGGGTGAGGGCAGTGATGCAGGTCCATTTGCACGCCTGCGACCAGGCAGCGTGCTGGGTGCCAACGCGCATGTGGGTAACTTTGTCGAGCTCAAGAATGCGAACCTGGGCGAGGGTGCCAAGGTTGGCCACCTGACTTACCTGGGCGACGCCGAAGTTGGCGCGCGCACCAATATCGGTGCCGGCACCATTACCTGTAACTACGATGGTGCCAACAAGCACAAGACCACGTTGGGTGCAGACGTCTTCATCGGTTCCAACAACTCTCTGGTTGCGCCTGTGGATATCCTGGACGGCGCGACGACTGCAGCCGGTTCGACCATCACCCAGAACGTGCCTGCTGAACAACTCGGTGTGGCCCGCGCCCGCCAACGAAACATCGAAGGCTGGAAGCGTCCGGTGAAAATCAGGAAAGACTGAGTTATCCACAGCCCTTATGACCCGCGTGCCAATGCTCAACATTGGCACGCGTCCATAACTATCCACACCTGACACTCAAGCCAGGACGCAGAGCGTCCAGAACCGCATACCCACGCGGAGCATGGGTACGAGCGTTCCTTCACACACCTATCGTTCCTCACGCTCAAGCGTAGGAATGCCGTTCTTGACGCTCCGCGTCAAACCCCAGGCTCAAAAGCCGGTGTCACGAGTATCCGATAGAAATTGCGCCGCCCCATCCCGAAACCTTGACCAAACCCCAAAAATAGGTTTTGATTGCCTTCGTTATCTTTCGAAGCGAAACTTAAGGCTGTCATGTCGAAGCGTAATACACCACAACGTCGCCACAACATTCTCGCCCTGCTTAACGAGCAAGGTGAAGTCAGTGTGGACGACTTGGCCAGACGCTTTGAAACTTCCGAAGTTACGATTCGAAAGGACCTCGCTGCGCTTGAAACCAACGGTCTGCTGTTGCGCCGCTACGGGGGCGCAGTGTCGCTTCCTCACGAGCTTATAAGCGATGGCAGTCAGCCGGTTTCCCGTTACAAACAGGCCATCGCCCGCGCTGCGGTTTGTAGAATTCGCGAGCACGCCAGAATCATCGTCGACAGCGGCAGCACCACGGCGGCATTGATTCCTGAGCTGGGCCAGCAACCCGGCCTGGTGGTCATGACCAATTCCCTGCATGTTGCACGCGCCCTGACCGAGCTGGAACACGAACCGGTCCTGTTGATGACGGGCGGAACGTGGGACCCACACTCGGAGTCCTTTCAGGGGCAGGTCGCGGAGCAGGTACTGCGCTCCTACGACTTTGATCAGCTGTTCATCGGTGCCGACGGCATCGATCTGGTGCGTGGCACCACCACCTTCAACGAGCTGCTGGGCTTGAGCCGGGTCATGGCGGAAGTCGCCCGGGAAGTGGTGGTCATGGTCGAAGCCGACAAGGTCGGTCGCAAGATCCCCAATCTGGAACTGCCCTGGAGCAGTATCCACACCCTTATTACTGATGATCGCCTGTCCAGTGAGGCACGCGATCAGATACAGGCCCGCGGCATCAATCTGATTTGTGCTGCTGTCAGCTAGGAGATAACCATGTGTGGAATCGTCGGCGCCGTTGCTGAACGTAATATCACGGCCATTTTGCTCGAAGGCCTCAAGCGCCTTGAATACCGCGGTTATGACAGCGCGGGCGTGGCAGTCTTCAGCAACGAAGGCACCCTTGAGCGCCGCCGTCGCTCTGGCAAGGTCAGTGAGCTGGAACAGGCACTTGCCGGCGAGCCGCTGATCGGTCGTCTGGGCATTGCCCACACGCGTTGGGCGACCCACGGCGCCCCCTGTGAGCGTAACGCCCACCCACACTTCTCGGCCGACACGCTGGCAGTTGTCCACAACGGCATCATCGAGAATCACGAAGCGCTGCGTGAACAGCTGAAAGGCCTGGGTTACGTCTTCGCATCCGATACCGACACTGAAGTCATCGTCCATCTGCTGCACCACAAGCTCAAGGACACCGCCGATCTGGCGGTTGCCCTGAAGGCTGCGGTGAAAGAACTTCACGGTGCTTATGGGCTTGCGGTCATCAATGCCGCGCAGCCGGATCGCCTGCTGGCCGCCCGTAGTGGCAGCCCGCTGGTTGTCGGCATGGGCCTGGGTGAAAACTTCCTGGCCTCCGACCAACTGGCGCTGCGTCAGGTCACCGACCGTTTCATGTACCTGGAAGAGGGCGACATCGCCGAGATCCGTCGCGACAGCGTGCAGATCTGGAACGTCGACGGAGTGTCGGTCGAGCGCGAAGTGGTGCAATACCACGAAGGCGCCGAGGCCGCCGACAAAGGCGAGTACCGCCACTTCATGCTCAAGGAAATTCACGAGCAGCCCAAGGTTGTACAGCGCACCCTCGAAGGTCGTCTGGGGCAGCAGCAAGTGTTGGTCCACGCATTTGGTCCACAGGCTGCCGAGCTGTTCGCCAAAGTACGCAATGTTCAGATCGTGGCCTGTGGCACCAGCTACCACGCCGGCATGGTCGCGCGTTACTGGCTTGAAGGCCTGGCCGGCATCCCTTGCCAGGTCGAAGTGGCCAGCGAGTTCCGCTATCGCAAGGTGGTGGTTCAGCCGGACACCCTGTTCGTCTCGATCTCGCAGTCCGGTGAAACCGCCGACACCCTGGCAGCGCTGCGCAACGCCAAGGAACTGGGCTTTCTGGCCAGCCTGGCGATCTGTAACGTGGGCATCAGCTCACTGGTGCGCGAATCCGACCTGACCCTGCTGACCCAGGCCGGTCCGGAAATTGGCGTGGCATCGACCAAAGCCTTCACCACCCAACTGGTTGCCTTGTTGCTGCTGACCCTGTCGCTGGGTCAGGTCAAGGGATCGCTGGAGGAGGGCGTCGAAGCTCAGCTGGTCGAAGAACTGCGTCGCCTGCCAACCCGCCTCGGCGAAGCGCTGGCAATGGACGGCACGGTCGAGAAAGTCGCTGAACTGTTCGCTGAGAAGCACCACACCCTGTTCCTTGGGCGCGGCGCACAGTTCCCGGTGGCAATGGAAGGCGCGCTCAAGCTCAAAGAGATCTCCTACATCCACGCCGAAGCCTACCCGGCCGGCGAACTCAAGCACGGCCCGCTGGCGCTGGTCGACGCCGACATGCCAGTCGTCACCGTCGCACCAAACAACGAACTGCTGGAGAAACTCAAATCCAACCTGCAGGAAGTGCGCGCACGCGGCGGTGAGTTGATCGTGTTCGCAGACGAGCAGGCCGGCATGAAGAACGGCGAAGGCACCCACGTCATCGCCATGCCACACATTATCGATGCCCTGGCACCGATTCTGTACACCATTCCGCTGCAGTTGCTTTCGTATTACGTGGCTGTGTTGAAGGGGACGGATGTGGATCAACCGCGGAATCTGGCGAAGTCGGTGACGGTGGAGTGAGTTATCCACAGGGGTGAGGGGGCTGAATTTTGTGAATTAAAATTGCGTAGTCCGGGCCTGGTTGAGAGGCCTTTAGCCCTGCGGAAAGGAGATGCAAAGCAGTCGTCATGACCCCGAACGCTGCTGCTAATCAAGATGCTCCGCGGGTATCCAGTCCACGCTGACCCTGTGCCTCAAGCGGGAGCGCTTCTGCGGTCCCATAACCGCTCGGTTAGTGAGAAGGGCTATGTACTGAACAGGTTGACGATTCTGCAAAGCAGATGATCCTTGGGTTGGTCGCGTTTGAGTTCTCTCAGAGTTGACCCGCAAGCTCAGTAGTGTTTTCTCATTGCAGCCGATGGTGTAACGTTTAAGCAACAGTGACCAGTTTCTATTTTTGGAAGCACTGATGGCACTTTCACGCCTTATGCATGTCTGAACGTGTTCTGATTGGTGCAGCAATCCAGATTGACTCTGGGCGGGACCTAAAGCAAAGGCGATTGCTGTAGTTTTTGTTCTACGAAATTTCAGGGCTTTTGGCAGTGTTCTCGCGTGGTAAAACGCAGTTAAAACGCAGGATTGACGTCACGCCGGAGCATAGTATTGCTCGGCGGGAGGTCTAAGCAGCTCCAAGCTGCGTTTCTGCCAAGTCGTGAAGGCATACTGGTTTCTCGATGATTTCGTGATGTTGGATGTCGGCGTGTTGCCGCTACGCGTCAATTGGCATCTAGCCAGCGTATAAAGGGAGGTTGGTCGTGAGAGATGGACTCTATCCATGTACAGCTGCAGATCCCATGGGAACAGGTTCCCAGCAAGGACTATTGGGCGAAGGGTCATTGCCATGGCCAAGTGTTGTTGCCGCTAGGGCCTTCCCCTCATCCTTGGACATCGCAGGCACTTATGCCACTGACGATCTAAGTGCTGCGGAATTTCTCATCAACGAGCTTAGCTCTCCAGAAGCTGAACTCTCTCCTGAGGAAACCGAAGACTACTACACGACGCTGATTTTCTTGTTTGGTAAGCTAAAAAAAGCCCCAAACGTCGCAGCAAAACAGTTTTTGGAGCTAAAGGAGAAGGCGGAAAAAATTCCGGTCATAGGCTCTCCGCTATTTTCTACGGCTAACCTGCCAGGCACACTCGCGAGTGTGGGAGGTATTCTCCATGCAGGTTCGAAAGCAACCAAGGTTGAAGACCTACTCGATCTTAGTAAGTCGACAAAGACGCAGCTTAAAAAATGGGCGGCCTCCCGTGGAAAGCCAGGAAGTGTCTCTGCTCATCGGGCTTTTCGTGGCAGGATCAAGCTCATTCGTGTAGGCGGTAATTTATACTTTGAAATACCAGCAACGGCCAAAGCCAGTATCTATCGAGTGGGCGGTAACGTTGTAGGCAATACGATTCATGTCCCAGCATATAATGCAGCTAAAACGTTAAGATCGACTGCGCATGTCGACGGCGACTTGTATGGTCAGCGGGGGGTAGGGAAGATGCTTGTCGGGAAAGCAGCCGGCCCGATTCTCGCGTTCGGCCCACAATTGGTTATGGATATAAACAGCGCCACTAGTGGTAGGGATTTTTTAAAGAAAACTGCCTATAGCCAGCCCACGAATGCTTTAGTTTTTGCAAGTGGAGTAGCGATTGGTGCGACCGTGAGTGCGCCTGCGGTATTAGTAATTGCGATTGGATTAGGTGTAGGCCTCGTAATACAGATTGTTATGAGCGATGATGTAAGCGGGTGGGGTACCTCATTGGGTAATTTGCTGACGGGAAAAGACTAATAATGTTCCATACTGAACCGCATCGATACTTAGCCACCATATGGGGAGCTTGGTTTTTGTTCACCATGCTGGCCGTGTTTTCGGCGGCTGTCGTACCGAGTATATTGACTATTCCCTCCGCCGTATTTGTGATATGGGTAACTTACTGGTGCGTTGACTGCGCGTACCGGACTGAAAGGTTTAGTAAGTATGCCAGTCTTAGGCTGTTTACGAATTTGGGTGTTGCCCCTGGATTCGCTTTTTTAATGGCGTTAGTCGCGACTTATAAGCAGTTTAAGGTGGGGCTTGGCATGTCGTTACTGATCAGTTGTATGCCGCTAGTTCTCTGCACGATTATCTATTCGCTATTATGTGTATGGCGGAGTCCTAGAAAGTCTCTGGTCGTGCGCTCGCAGCGCGTCGAAGTCGTTGAGCCAAAGCAGGAGAATCGTTGGGCACTCGGCGCTGTTGGGGGCGGCCTGGGAATATTGATTTATCCAGTTTTCCACGCTTACAGATCGCCAGCGATGCTGCTCGTCTTTCTATTTATAGTTATTGCCCTATTTATGCTGTTTTACCATCGCACCAGTATCTCATCCCTGCGTAATTTGAAGGATCAAGAGGCGCGAGAACATCAGGAATACACATTCATGAATGTGGAAGAGCTTCGTTCAAGGCGCGCGGCGTCTTGGATTGGCCGCATTTTCGCTACCAAGGTAGACCGATGAGTTTTGCCAGTAACCAGTTTTCAAGGAGCGCACAATGTTGACGGACCTTCTTTCCATGCTGAGCCCGCAGAATAAAAGGCTTTTCAAGCTAAATACATTTGCGTCCGGCGGTGAAGAGGAGATGCTGCTGGAGCATTTTTCTGGTTCAGAAGGCCTCTCCCGGCTTTTTGAGCTGGATTTGGCGCTGCTAAGCCAGCGCTCCGATGTTAAACTAAAATCACTCATTGGCCGCCCCGCGACCGTGGAAATCGAACTTGCCGATGGTTCTAAACGCTACATCAACGGCTACGTGAACCGATTCAGTACTCAAGGTAGCGATGGTGGGCTTTCTCGCTACAGTGCGGTGCTTGGGCCGTGGTTATGGATGCTTACCTGTCGATTTGACACGCGAATATTTCAAGATAAAACAGTTCAAGATGTGTTGACTGAGGTATTTGGCAGCTATGGAGCATTTCCAAAATTTGAATTTCGCCTGAGCAAGTCCTTAAAAAATCATAGTTATGTCACCCAGTACCGCGAGAGTGACTTTAACTTTGTACAGAGACTGCTTGAAAATGAGGGGCTTTTTTACTATTTCGAGCACACTGCCGACTCGCACGTGATGGTTTTGGTTGATGACTCCAGCACATTAGTACCTTTGGCGGAGCAGCCACAGATTCGTTTTCATACAGCCTCAGTGACCGAGACAGCTGACTCGATTACCCAATGGAGTGCGACACGCCAACTGCAGTCTGGCAAAGTTTCCGTACGTACCTTTGATTACCGCCAGCCAAATAATGCGCTGCCAGTCACCATGCAGAGTATGAATCAGCAGGGAGACATCGATAGCTTCGAGATATACGATTTCCCTGGGCAGTATACTCATGGAAACTATGAGGATGGTGAGGCAATGGTCCGTAACCGGATTGAGGCCTTGGAGTTATTGGGTAAAACATTTTATGGCGATAGCAACTGTCGTGTCATGAAGCCGGGCTATACGTTCGAGCTGACCCAGCACTATGAGCACGATGCTGGAACCGCTGAGAACCGGCAGTTCTTAATTATATCGGTTGACCATGTAGGTAGTAATAACTACTTGACTGGTGATCAGGCCGGTTACCTCAACAAATTTGTATGTGTTCGCAAAAAAATTGCTTATCGGCCTCAGTTAGCAACTCGCAAACCCTCAATTAACGGCCCACAAACCGCAATTATCGTTGGCCCCCCTGGTGAGGAGATCTACACCGATGAAATGGGCCGCGTGAAGGTGCAGTTCCACTGGGATCGCAACGGCCAGTTCGACGACAAAAGCTCTTGCTGGGTACGCGTCGCCCAGTCCGGTGCAAGTGGCGGCTTCGGCAGTATTCAGATACCCCGTGTCGGAGACGAAGTCGTCGTTGTATTTCTCGACGGCAACCCTGACCGTCCGCTGATCATGGGCAGCCTCTACAACAGCCAGAATACCCCGCCATGGTCGCTTCCGGCGAACAAGACTCAGAGTGGTTTCTTGACCCGGTCGATGAAGGGCGACGGCGGTACGGCGAATTTCTTCCGGTTCGAAGACAAGGCCGGCGCCGAGCAACTCATCATGCACGCTGAGCGCAACATGGATACCGAGATCGAGCTCGACGAAACCCATAAAGTCGGCAACAACCGCACGATGACTGTCGATGGCAGGCAAACCGAGATCATCAAGAAAGACACTATGATGAACGTTCAGGAAGGCTCACTGACGATTCAGGTGGATAACCAGTTCATCCAGGTCAACGCCAAGCAACACATCATTCTCCAAGTGGGGGAAAGCAGCATCACCCTCACGCCGGATGGCATTGAGATCAAGGGCAACGCCATTACCACAGTGAGCAAGGGTACGACTCAAATAACCGGTGCGCCGGTCAGAGTCAATGACTGAGGTAAAGGGCTGTTAACGCTGATATAGAAGTGACCCATCTGCCGACTTGGCGATGCTCCATAAGTATTCAGTCTCAAATCAGACCTGCTAGCGCTGTATGAAGTAGAAGTTTGAGTCAGCGAAGCTTCGGCAGTAGGGTCAATTCTGTATCAGCGGCAGCGAGCTGCGGTCTGGCGCTTACGTCGTAAGCGCTCCATAAACCCCACATTCAAAGTGCTTAGCTGATCCCGGAAGCTGTGATCCCGATTCCCTCAGGAGCCAGCTCGCCATGATGCGACCCGATGCCAAAGTCGAAAAAGTGTATCTGTACCCAAGCCCGTGGACTTCCGAAAGTCTATCGACGGTCTGGCGGCATTGGTCGAACTGGACATCAAGGTCGCCGTCTTTGATCCAGTACTTTTCGTCTTCCTCAACAAGCCACGCAATCGCGTGAAGATCTTGTACTGGGAGCGCAACGGTTTTTGCCTTTGGCTCAAGCGTCTGGAGTCCGAACGATTCAAAACATCGCCAGACGCCACCGACGAAGCGATTGTACTGACGGTTCAGGAACTCAACTGGATGCTCGATGGCTTTGACCTCTGGCGCAACCGTCCTCATCAAGTTTTGACGCCGCGATTCGTAGCCTGATTCGGTATAATCCAGGGCATGAATTCCGTGCCCGAAAACCTTCCAGATGATCCCGTTCTGCTCAAGCAACTGCTTGGGCAGATGCTCGACGAGCGTCAGTTGGATAAGGGTAAGATTATTCGGCTAGAAGAACAGAATGCCCTTCTGCTTCAGCGTTTGTTCGGACGTAAGTCCGAGCAAACAGCTGATGCGGTAACGCCGCAACTGGCCCCTCTTCAATGAAGTAGAAAGCGTCGTCGAACCTGTGGACGAAGCCTCAGATGAAGAGGTCGTTGCTCCGACCAAGCGCCGTGGCAAGCGCAAACCTTTGCGTGCCGATTTACCCCGCGTCGAAGTCATCCACGAACTGCATGAGCACGAACTGACCTGCGTTTGTGGCTGCCGCAAACACACCATTGGCGAAGAAGTCAGCGAGCAGCTTGAAATCATGCCGATGCAGATCCGCGTGATCAAACACATCCGAAAAGTCTATGCCTGCCGCGACTGCGAAACAGCCCCGGTCACTGCTGGTAAACCTGCGCAAGTGATCGAGAAGAGCATGGCCAGCCCTAGCGTTTTGGCGATGCTGCTTACCACTAAATATGTAGATGGTTTACCGCTTCACCGCTTTGAAAAAGTGTTGGGCCGCCACGGCATGGATATTCCTCGACAAACGTTGGCGCGCTGGGTGATTCAGTGCGGCGAGCATCTGCAACCCTTGCTCAACTTGATGCGGGATCGACTGCTGGAAAGTCGTGTCATCCACTGCGATGAGACGCGAGTGCAGGTTAATAAAGAGCCTGATCGAGAGCCCGCCAGTCAATCCTGGATGTGGGTACAAACTGGAGGCCCGCCTAATCAGTCTGTTGTTCTTTTCGACTACTCAACCAGCCGTGCGCAGGAAGTACCGACGCGTCTGCTAGAGGGCTATCGTGGCTACTTGATGACGGATGATTACGCCGGTTACAACGCGCTTGGCACGCAAGCCGGTGTCGAGCGACTGGGTTGCTGGGCGCATGCTCGTCGCAAGTTCGTAGAACCACAAAAAGTGCAGCCCAAGGGCAGAACCGGGCGGGCTGATGTTGCCCTGAATTTGATCAACAAGCTTTACGGTATCGAGCGGGCGTTGAAAGAAGGCAGCGATGAGCAGCGTTATGAAGCTCGCCAGCAAAACAGCATACCGGTGCTGACTCAGTTGCACACCTGGATGGAGAAAACGCTGCCTCACGTCACGGCGCAAAATGCGCTGGGTAAGGCGATCAGTTATCTAGCCAACAACTGGCAAAAGCTGGTGCGCTATACCGAAGCTGGATTTTTGCCCATCGACAACAATGCGGTAGAGCGTGCGATCAGACCGTTTGTGATCGGACGCAAGAACTGGCTATTCAGCGACACCCCCAAGGGTGCCAAGGCCAGTGCTCAACTCTACAGCTTGGTCGAGACGGCTAAAGCCAACGGCCAAGAGCCCTATGCGTGGCTGCGCCACGCATTAGAACGGTTGCCACTGGCGACCTCGGTTGAAGATTACGAAGCTCTGCTGCCGTGGAACTGTACGCCTCGTTTGCATTCCTAGACGCACCGTCGTCTTTGGTTAGATGGGGTTTGTGGAGCGCTTACATTAATACCATGCTTGTCGGCGACTTCTCGGGCAACTTCGATTTTGCGCACAAGTACTTCCGGTGGTGCGGTACCGTCTTCGATGTTGATACCCACGGCACCTGCGGCCACAACCGCTTCGACAACGCTGGCGACATGTTGAAGATCGTCGGAGTAACCGGCCTCAATGTCTACGGTCAGGGGGACGCGCAGTATTCGCGTCATAGTTTCAACGCTGGCTGCCAGCCGCGTAAGGGGGAGCTGGTTGGCATCTGCGTAACCATGCGCCCACGCCATGCCTGCACTGCTGGTGGCGATCGCGGTGGCACCCAATGACTCTACGACTTTTGCCCCGCCTGCATCGCTGACATTGGCCAAGATCAAAAGACCATGGTTGTGTAACTCATGAAAAATATTGTCCAGTGATTTCATAACACTTTCCTACCTGAAAGTTGCGATCTATTGACCTTGGCAGGCAAGCGACTGGAGATAGAACACCTGCCTTCTTACGGAGTAGCTGCGTTGGGACGTCAAGCCTCCACGGTAGGAGACCACCCCAGTATGCGCTTGGCTTTTTCGTTGCTGACGGTCGGGCTGTCCTGAGTGATATTGAAAATACCACTTTGCTCTTTTTGTAACGCCAGCAGTACTGCACGCGCAGCGGCTTCTACGTGTACAGGGCTGGTGCCGGTCGGCTCGTCAGTGCCGGTGTCGGGCCCGTACAACTGGCCATAGCGCAAGACGGTACCGTTCAATGCAGGCTCGCTGAGCACTTGCTGCTCCAAAGCCGCCACACCCCCCACACTGATACCACGGCTGCCTTGTGCCTCTAAGTCCAGAGGGCAGGTTTCCAGATAAGGGTTGTCGCCTGGACGGTAGGCCCAGGCGATGCTTTGAGCTATCAGGCGTATAGCGCCAGCGGCTCGAGCGGCGGCTACCAGATTACGCGTCCCTTCTGTACGGATACGTGCGTTGTTCTCGACCGCGTTGGCCATCAATTCAGGACTCAGGCCACGAGGCAGATCTGTCAGTTGATGAATAACAGCCCATGGCTGTATGCGGACCAACTCTTTGTTTAAACGCTCTGCGTCATAGACATCAACCACCACTGCCGTAGCACCTGTGGCCTCGATGTCCTTCACTTTTTCGGCGCGACGGGTAGCGCCATATACGCTGTAGTCCGCAGCCACCAAAAGCTTGAGCAGGGCTCTGCCGATTACACCGGATGCGCCGGCTACGAAAACTTTACGCGACATTGCACTCATCTCCTTGAGGGTTCATTGCAGCGGAAGCAGTGCGCCAACTCGCCTGGCACTGTGTCAATACACTCTAACAAAAGCCGTGGGTTCTATCGGGTAGGTTATCGACTAGGCCTAGGAATAGGCCCAAGCTGACGGCACGCTTGAGGATGCTAGATTATTTACTGTGATTAACTTTGAATCGAGTGACAATCAGGAGCACTTCATCATTGCAACCACCGCGAAAACCCGATCTGTTACGGCTCACGTTCCTGAGCAACTGGCACATTTTTCCGAATTCCGTAAGCTCTCCCAAAACAGACCCCACTCCCCGAAAGTCACCCTCAAGGCCTGGTTTCTTCACTGCCTATTCCGGCACTTTCGAAAACTTGTAAAACAAATTCGGCTCGCTCACGACGTACAGGTTGCCTGCACGATCCATGGTCAAGCCTTCGGGTTGGGGGGCGCTGTGCTTGAGGTCGGAGAAGGTACCCAGCAGTGATCGAATGCTGACAAATCGTCCTTTGCTGTCCAGTTCTGTGATCGAGCGCGACTGGTCGCTGAGCAGCAGCAAATGGCCGGTTCGCGGATCGTAGTAGCCGTCTGAAAGGTCGCGTGCAGCGACACTTTTCGCGATCCAGTTCAGCCGGTCGACGATTTTGATCTGCAAACGGCCTTGATCGATGGAGCGCAAGACGCCGGAAACCTCGAACATCTGGCGTGGATCGCGTTCCTTTATCGCGAACAGGCGGTCGTTGGCGGGATCGTAGGTTACGCCTTCGAATCCCTTGTTATGAATACTGGGGTTGATCAGTAGTGCAATGAACTGAGCTTCCTCGACGTGGATGGGACGTGCTTGCGGTGGCAACGTGATGATGTCCAGTTGCTGGAGATCTTCATCGCACAGCACGATGCGGCCGTTGCCCAGATAAGCCACACCTTCGGTGTCGTCGAAACCGATCAATGGGTAGCGGTCGATTATGTCGCCGTTCGCGTTCAGCGCCAGCAGTTGTATGGGGCCTTTGTTGGTCACTGCCAGCAGTCGGTCATTATCGTAGTCGTAGGTGATCCCGGAGATATTGGCGACGTCCGGGGCAAGTGGTTTGGCGTCGATAACCACATGGAAATCCGGCAGCCAGATATTCTTGTCGGCTGCCATATTGCCCTTTAACCAGGTGCGACCGTACTGATACAGCTGTTGGTGGACCTGAAAATGCGTCGACACGGCATAGGCCAGGATCAGCAGCCCGAGAGCACCTGCACTCAGCACGAGTTGTGCGAGTGATACCTGCTTTCGAGCGACGTTCGACCACGTCAGGCGCTTTGCCTTGAGCGTTTCCAGCTGCATGGCTTCATTCACTCCCGCGTGTTGGGCGGCTGGGCGGGGGATTAATCAACATTTTGCTGCCAGGCGAAGCGATAGGCCTGCATCGGACTTTCCGGTCTGCACCGGCCGTTGTCGGCATCGGCATCGACGATAAACCAGTCAGCTCTTGAGGTCTGACCCAGCGGCCGGGCTTTTTCCGGCAGGAAGCAATTGACCAGTTGCTCGCCTGGCACCAGCGCAAAGGTGCCGGGGTGTTCTCTTAGCCAACGGGCGGCCTGTTCGGTTGCCGACGGCTTGGCAAAACCGAAATGCACAATGGGTTGGCGTGCATAGAGCCAGTGCCCCTCGCGCCAGTTGACCAGCACCAGATCGGCACCTTGCGTGACATAAGCGGCCTGTTCCATCAGTTCCTTGTGTGGGTTTTGGCCCTCTATGACGGGTTCGACGAACCCTCTGGCGAACCACAGACCAAGCCAGACAACCACCACCACCGGGACGATTCGCCGAGCCCTGACGCGGTCATGGAACCAGCGTTTCAAAAGCCAGGGCAGCAAGGGGGCCGCTACCAGCACCAGACCGGGCAGCGCCGGAAAGATGTAGATCTTGCGTTTGCCACTGGAGAGGCTGAAGAACAGCAGCACCAGCAACACCCAGCCGAGCAGGACCAGAACCCGGCCGTCGTGCTTGCTTAACTGTCGGCGCCAGGCCGGGATCAGCCAGGGCAGCACCAACACCAGCGGCAGCCAATACTGCGGGATGACTTTGACGAAGAAATACCAGAAGGGCTCGCGGTGGTCCCAGGCGCTGGCGTAGCGGTTAGCCGTCTGGTGCAAGAGTATTTCCTGCACATAGGCGAAGCCTTCCGGGCCGCCGTCACGCACGACCGAGATAATCATCGGCACCAGCCACAGGCAGCAGGCCAGCAATAACACCAGCAGACCCAGCGCCCAGCGCGCGGCCTGTCCAGGCATGGCCACCACACCGTGCCAACCTTTACGCGCGGCATAGGCGTAAGGGATCAGCATCAACGCGGGAACAAAACCGACGCCCTTGGTGATGATGCCCAGACCCATGGCCGCACAGCTGAAATAGAACCAGCCCCAGGCCGGCCCGAGCAGCACGTGGCGGACCAGGCCATAGAAGCCCAGCGCAATCCACAGGCACAGAAAACTGTCGATCTGCCCGGTGCGCAGGATGCTGTAGGTCTGATAGGTGGCCAGGAACAACAAGGCGGCGTACCGACCGATGCGTCGGTTCCACAGGCGGGTGCCCAGATCGTAGAGGACTGCGGTGGTTGCGCCTGCAGAGAGCAGCCCGGGCAGGTAAAGCGCGATATTCGGGCTGCCGGTCAGCCAAATGAAGAATGCCGTCGCCCACATGAACAGCGGCGGTTTGTCGGCATAGATCTGCGCGGCGCGGTGCGGGACGAACCATGAGCCGTTCTGCAGCATTTCCAGGGCAACGCCGAGAAAACGCTCTTCGTCCACGTTCTGCGGCAGACGCAAGCCCAGGCCGCCCCCGACCAGTAAAACGGCCAGCGCGACCAGTAGCCATCCCTCGAGGCGAGGCGAAAGGTGAGTTCGCACCGTCATTGCTCCTCAGGTGTCTTGGCCTGTCGGCTGATCAGCTGCAGGTTGCGCATGTACACCAGCAGACCAAAGGCCTGGCCGGCGATGAAGACCGGGTCCTGTCGGTAAATGGCGTAGGCCAGCAGGATCGTGCTGCCCAGCATGCTCAGGTACCAGAAGCCCACCGGGATGATGCTGCGCTTCTTGAATTCGCTGTACAGCCATTGCAGGACAAAGCGGCCGGTAAATACGGCCTGCCCGACAAAGCCGAGGATCAGCCAGAAAGTCTCGTTGTCCGGCTTCATGGCCGCAGTTCCTGTGCCTGAACATCCAGCCGAGTCCGACGGATCAGCCACCAGACGCCGACCAGATCAAGAATGCCGACCAGCGCGCGGTCCAGGTTGCCGTACTTGGACACGCCGGCCTGGCGATGGCGGTGGTTGACGGGGTGCGTGACCATACGGCCGTTATGTCGCTGAATCAGAGCTGGAATGAACCGATGCATATGGTCGAAGTACGGCAGACGCAGAAACGCGGCTCGCTCGATCAGTTTCAGGCCGCACCCGGTGTCTGGAGTCGCGTCCTTGAGAAGCCGGCTGCGCAGCCCGTTGGCAAAGCGCGAGGCCCAGCGTTTGCTGGCGGTATCGCGCCGATTCACCCGGTGACCTGCCACCAGCTGTATCGCCCCGGAGCCGTTTGCGTGAGCGCGTACCAGCGCCAACATCCCCGGAATGTCCGCCGGGTCGTTCTGACCGTCACCGTCCAGGGTCGCCAGCCAGGTGCCGTTGGCCGCCAGTGCTGCGTGATAGACCGAAGTGCTCTGCCCGAGCGATCGCTCGTGGCGCAGGATCCGCAACAAGGTCAATCCGCTGTCTTTGAGGTGAGTCAGCACTTTCAAGGTGTCGTCTGTGCTGCCGTCATCAACGACCAGAATCTCGTAGCGTTCCCCGTCCAGCGCTGTGCAAATCTCTTTTATCAGGCTGGGCAGGTTGTCGGCTTCGTTTTTGGCCGGGATCACGACGGAGAGAAAAGTGGGCGTGGTCATGGAAGTCCTTGTTATTGAAGTGGCGCACAGATCCGGGCCTGATAGTGCTCCCGATACCAGTCGACAAAGGCCCTGACGCCAGTGTCGACCGAGACCTGCGGTTGAAAGTCGATCCATTGGCTCAGCGCACTGACGTCCGCCCAGGTTTGCAGCACGTCGCCCGCTTGCAAGGGCAGGTAGCGCCTTTCGGCGCGCAGACCTAGCGCGGCCTCCAGGCAATCGACGAACTCCAGCAGCTTGACGGGCTGACCCCGGCCGATGTTGAAGAGCTGATGAGGCGGCTCGCTGCCAACCGCATCGGGCGGCAGCAGGCGCAGGCGCAGGATGCTTTCGACAATGTCGTCGATGTAGGTGAAGTCCCGCGCCATTTCGCCGTGGTTGTAGATATCCACAGGCTGGCCGGCGAGCATGGCTTTTGTGAACTTGAACAGCGCCATGTCTGGCCGGCCCCAGGGGCCGTAGACGGTGAAAAAGCGCAGCCCTGTGGCGCGCAGGCCGTACAAGTGGCAATAGCTGTAGGCGCTGAGTTCGTTGGCGCGCTTGGTGGCGGCATACAGGGACAGCGGCCGGTCGACGGCATCCTCTACCTGAAACGGCATGCGCGTATTGGCGCCGTACACCGAGCTGCTCGACGCGTAGATCAGGTGCGCCGGTCGATACTGCCGACAGGCCTCGAGCACGTTGATAAAGCCGACCAGATTGGATTGGGCGTAAACATTCGGTTGTTCAAGCGAATAACGCACACCGGCCTGCGCCGCCAGATGAATGACCTGTTCGAAGGCGTTTTGCGAGAAGAGGGTGTACAGGCCTTCGGTGTCGGCTATGTCCAGCCTGTGGAAAGCGAACCCTGGATGGCGCTGGAGTATGGCCAGGCGGGATTGTTTAAGCTCGACGCTGTAATAATCGTTGAGGTTGTCGATGCCGACGACCTCCACACCCAGTTCGCACAAACGCCTGGCGACATGAAAGCCGATGAACCCTGCAGCACCTGTCACCAGTACCGTCATGCCGGAGTCGCCCGGCCACGACCAATGCCGTAGTAGGTAAAGCCTGCCTCACGCAGTTGCGACGGGTCGAACAGATTGCGGCCATCGAACACCACGCGATCACCGAGCTTTTCGCCGAGCTGGTTCAGATCCAGTACCCGGTAGTCCTGCCACTCGGTCACCACCACCAGAGCGTCCGCGCCTTCCAGAGCATCATGCTTGCACTGCACCAGTTGCAGGTCGTTTCGCTCACCGTAATGATGCCTGACCGCTTCTATTGCTTGAGGGTCGTGCGCTTGAACCCTGGCACCGGCTGCCCAGAGTGCTTTGAGCAGGGTATGGCTGGAGGCTTCGCGAATGTCATCGGTATTGGGCTTGAAGGCCAGTCCCCAGACGGCGAAGACCTTGCCCCTGAGATCACCGTGATAATGCGTGTGGATATTTTCAAACAGGCGGTGCTTCTGGCGGCGATTGACCTGTTCCACGGCGTTGAGCAACGCTGTTTCCACGCCGTGCTCGCTGGCTGTGCCGATCAGCGCCTGCAAGTCCTTGGGAAAGCATGAGCCGCCGAAGCCGCAGCCTGGGTAAATGAAGTCATAGCCAATACGCGGGTCGGAGCCGATGCCTAGCCGCACCTGTTCTATGTCGGCACCTACTTGTTCAGCGAGGTTGGCGATCTCGTTGATGAACGAAATCTTGGTCGCCAGCAGGCAGTTGGCAGCGTATTTGGACAGCTCTGCGCTGCGCGCATCCATGACCACGAACTTCTCGCGGTTGCGACTGAACGGCTGATACAACTCGCGCATCTGCTCCAGCGCCCGCGGGCTGGCCCCGCCGACGATAATGCGATCCGGACGCAGGCAATCGCTGACCGCGCAGCCTTCCTTGAAAAACTCGGGGTTGCTGATCACTTCAAAGCCGTCATCGCGTCGCGTACTGGCAGCGATCTCAGCGAGCAGGCGGTCGACGGTGCCCACTGGCGAGGTCGATTTGTTGACAATTATCGGGGCATTTTCGGCGTGTCTGATCACCGAGTGCAGTACGGCAAGCACCTGGCTCAGGTCCGCCTTGCCGTCGGCTTGCGCTGGCGTACCGACTGCGATGAATAGCAACTCTGCAAAGCGACTGGCGTGTACTTCATCGGTCGTGAAACTCAGTCTCTTGCAGTCCAGGCCATTGCGTAGAAGTTCGCCAAGACCAGGTTCGAATATCGGACATATGCCTTCGCGCAGCGCGTCAATGCGCTTGCTGTCGACGTCCATGCAACACACGGTATGGCCTACTTCAGCCAGACAAGCAGCAAGGGTAAGTCCCACATAACCGGTTCCGAACACTGTCACTCTCAAGTGTCGCTCCTTCTGCTTCATGCATGAATGGATGAGCCGGTTTGTATTCAGGTGCGTCGGCAGCCTTAAATAACCAGCGCAAAATAAATGTCATAAAGGTGTTAAGAAACGATGACACAAGTTTGTCATGTAGCCAGAAGGGCCGCGGGCAGTCCTGTTTGCCCGCCGCAAGCAGGACTGCCAGTCACTGACCGCGCTTCATCATGAAAATGAAAAACAGCCCTCCCAACAAGGCGGTCGTAATGCCTATCGGCAGGTCTTCGGGGGCGATCAGCGTGCGGGAGATGACGTCGACCCAGACCATCAACAATGCGCCCAGAAGGGTGGCGACGGGTAACAATCGTCGATGCTCCGAGCCCACCAGACGTCTGGCCATGTGCGGCACCATCAGGCCGACAAAACCGATGGAGCCGCACAGGGCGACCAGTACGCCGGTCATCAGTGAGGCGATCAGAAAAACCAGCAGGCGCACGTTGCGCACTTGCAGGCCAAGGCTCACGGCGGTCTGGTCGCCGCCCATCAGCGCGTTCAGTGAACGACCCAGCCCTTGCAGCAGGACCCAACCGCACAGCACTGTGATAAACGGCACCGCAAGCAATTCCCAACGGGCCAGACCCAGCCCGCCGAGCATCCAGAACAGCACCGAGGAACTGGCGCGGTGGTCGCCCAGAAACAACGACAGGTTGGCGATTGCCATCATCACGAAGGACACGGCCACGCCGCCGAGCAGCAGGCGCTGGCTGTCCAGGCGGCCTTGGTGACTGGCCAGCCACAGCACCAGGCACAGGCTGACCAGCGAGCCTACAAAGGCGGCCAGTGGCAATGTCAGCATGCCAAATACTTCGCCCACATGCATGACCACGATCACTGCGCCAAGCGTGGCGCCCGAGGTCGCTCCCAGCAAATGCGGATCGGCCAGCGGATTACGGGTCGCGGCTTGCAGAACACAGCCAATCAGCGCCAGCCCTGCGCCTGCCAGCGCGCCCAGCAGTACGCGGGGCGTGCGTATCAGCCAGACGATGGTTTCCTGACCTGCTGTCCAGAGCGGTGGATGTTCGGCAGAACCTGAGACTTTGAACATCAGGATAGCCATCACCCGGCTCAAGGGCACGGGGGCCGCGCCGAAGGTGATGCACACCAGGCACGACATCAGCAGCAAAAGCGTCAGAGCGATCAACAGGCCCAGGTAACGACGCGGCCGTTCGGTCAGCCACTGCGCCAGCGTCATCGCTTCACGTCATGAAATGCCGCTGCAAGCGTTTCGATGGCCGTGACATTGTCGATGCCGGGCGTCACCGCCACATAGGGCAGCACGACATAACGCCGGTTGCGGATCGCGTCCACGGATTGCAGTGCCGGATTGCTTTCAAGAAAGTGCTGTTTCTGCGCAGCGCTGACTTCGCCGTAGTCGACGAGCACGATCACCTCGGGATTGCTTTGCACGACCGACTCCCAGTTGACGTGGGTCCAGCTGGCCGCGACGTTGCCCATGACATTGCGGCCGCCCGCAGCGCTGATCAGCGCCTGGGGAATGGCCAGACGCCCGGCGGTCATCGGCCGGTCTTCGCCGCTGTCATACAGGAATACCCTGGGCGGCGATTTGCCTGCCACGCTTTTCTCGACGTCGCTCACGCTGCGGCGCATCTGTGCAACCAGCGTTTCGGCCCGGGTCTGCACATCGAATATCCGACCCAGATTGAGCAGGTCGTTGTAGACATCCTCCAGCGTCGCTTCGGTGCGGGGCATTATCTGGGCGCAGGATTCGGTCAGTTCGTAGGCCTGAATGCCCAGCGGGGCGAGACTTTGCGGCGTGACATCGCCACCCACGCGCATACCATAGTTCCAGCCGGCAAAATAGAAGTCGGCGTTGGCATTGAGCAGCGTTTCCAGAGACGGATATTTACTGGACAGCTCGGGCAGCTTGCCCAGGTCGCGCAACAGCGCCTGGTCGGGCTTGTTCCAGCCGGTGATGCCGCTGTAGCCGACCATGTGCGACTGCAAACCCAGAGCAACCATCATTTTGGTGAGGTTCACATCGTTGCTGACGGCACGCTGCGGCGCAGCCGTGAACGTCACCGAGCGGTCGCAGCTTTGCACCGTGACGGGGTAGGCGGCATACGCCATCGGGCTGCATAGCAACGCGACCAAAGCCAGGCGGGCGGACAGGCAGTTCATCTCAGGGTATCCAGGTGATGCGTGGGTAGTCACGCAGAGGGTGGCTGTCGACCAGCGCCTTGGCGCCGAACACGTTGAACAGCATTTCCGGGGTCAGCACCTCCCGGGGCGTGCCTTGCGCAATGAGCCGGCCGTGATGAATGACACACAGGCGATCACAGAATGCCGCCGCCAGGTTCAGGTCATGAATACTGGCCAGCGTGGCCATGCCGAGCTGTTTGACCAGCCCGAGCAATTCCAGTTGATGGCGCGGGTCGAGGTGATTGGTGGGCTCGTCCAGCACCATCAATCGGGGTTCTTGCACCAGCGCCCGCGCCAGCAGACAACGCTGCTTCTCGCCGCCGGAAAGCGTGTCGAACCGATGCTGCTCATAGCCCGCCAGCCCGACGGCGTTCAGCGCGTTTTGTACAATTGCGCGGTCGTGATCACTGTCTGCGGCAAAGAACCCTTGATGGGGCGCGCGACCCATGTTTGCCACATCCAGCAGCGTCAGGCCGAATGCATCGGGAAACTCCTGGGCAACCACTGCCACGTGCCGGGCGCACCAGCGCGGGCTGCAGGACCAGATATCGCGGGCCTTGATGGCGACCTTGCCGCTGTGCGGGCGGCTGTAGCGGAATGCGCAACGCAGCAGGCTGGTTTTGCCGCTGCCATTGGGCCCGATCAGGCCGACGAACTCGCCTGCGGCGATCTGCAGGTCGATATCCTTCAAGGCAAAGTGTTCGTGCGTGCAGACTGACGTCTGTTCCGGTGCCCACGCGAGGCGTTCCAGCGCCAGCATCAAACACGCGTACCCACAGTGACGTGCCGCGAGGGCGGCTCACCCGGTAGCCATTGCCAAGCGTGCTGACCGGCCTGCAAGGCGTGCTTTGTGGTGACTGGAAAGGATTGGGAAACAGGCTTGATCATGGCGTGGGAAGGTCGCTAGGGAAGGCTGAGTTAAAAACACTCAATTGTTATAACATAACATTTGAAGTGCAGCACTCTCGCTTATCAACCTTTGATAACCCTCGGTGTATCGACCCACCTTTTGCAGGCTGCACCTGACCTGGACGATTCAATAAATCGCCCAGCAGCCCGGCGTGAGGAGTTCGACGAGATTTTCATCGGGGTCGCGGAAATAGATGCTCGAACCGCCCTTGGGCCACTCGGTGCGGCCTTCGATGGCGACCCTGGCCCTGGCAAGGCGATCAGCCCAGGGTTGCATTTCGTCGGCATTGATGGCGAAGCACACATGAATTCGGCCCTGTGCGTCGTGCGGTGGTATTTCTCCGCCGCTCAGGTGCTGCGTCTGCAGTGACGCGCCGCGCTTGAACAGCAGCAGGGTGCTCACGCCGCCGACGTTTAAGGCCACCAGCGTCGCGCTTTCGAACATCACTTCCAGTTCAAGGGTGCCGGAATAGAATTCCCTGGCGTGCGCCAGATCTTCTACGTAGAGGGCTGTTTCGATAATCCTGTTCAGGCGTGGCATGTGTCGTCATCCTTTTCGGTGCGCTACGAGCCTGCATCGATCAACAGCAAGGTGTTGATCGATGGCTCGTAGCAAGTGTCACCGGGATGCTGACTGGCTGACCAATGCTCGGTTCTTATGTGCGCTATAAGCATGAACTATTGAAGATATTTCGGTGGGTCATGCGGACCGTCGGGTGACTACCAGTTCGACCGCTGCGATACGGTCCACGTCCTCGTAGCCCTCTTCAAGCAGCTCTTCGCCGAAGACATCCGGGTCCAGTTCACGGTAGGTCCATGCCAGTGCCGCATGGTCGATATCGGCTTGCACCGCCTCGAAAAACGGATCGTGCTCGCCCACCATGGCCACGCCGGTGTAAAGCACCAGCGAGCCGCCCGGCGTGAGGCGGTCCAGAGATTCGCGCAGAATGCGCACGGACAGGTCCGCGCCCAATGCATCACCACCGTGGCGGTAGGCGCGGCGCTTGGTGTCTTTCATGTAGGGCGGGTTGGCGACGATCAGGTCGAAATTTCCGCTCAGGCCCGAGAGAATATCGCTGTGGCAGCACTCCATATTCTTCAGCCCGGCGACCGCGGCATTGGTCTGCGCGAAATGCAGCGCCTTGGGGTTGATGTCGACGGCATGCACCTGAGCCTGCGGACGGGCGACCGCGATCAACATGGCACCGGCGCCCGTACCGCAGCCGATGTCGACGGCGCGGTTGATCGGGTGCGACGTGCCTTGCAGATGACGATCGATGGACTGCGCGAAGCGATAGGTATCCGGACCGAAAAATACCGAGTCTTCATCTGCGGTAGGAAACGCGGAATGCACCAGCAGCAGGTCATTCAGGCTGGAAAATCTCACCCGGCTTTTCAGGCCGTCTTCCTTGCGTTCCAGAATACCGGCCGCCAGCAGCCCTTGAGCCTCTTCGACCGGCAGCATGGACTCCGGTATCAGCCGGCTCCAGCCGAACACATCGCGCAGTGACGCGGCAGTACGGTTTTCCGGGCGTTGATTGACGTGTTGATGGGTCAGGGGTGTGGGCGTGATAAAGCGATAGCCACTGGTCTCAAGGCGCTGCGCCAAGGCAATCAGCGCGGCGCTGTCGGGGAGGGGAAGACTCATGCCTGGGCTCCTGTCATGCGCTCGGCCATGCTGCTCACAAACAGACGCGTCGCGTGCAGGCCGGCGGCGGTCGCGTGTCTTGCCGGCGACATGCTTTCGATCAACGTGGACATCTTCTCCGAGGCGGGCGCAGATTCCAGTTTCATGTGCAGTTCGCGTACGTCCGGATCAGCATCCGCCGACGCAGGCACCGCAAGCGCGGGGGAGGGCTGAGCGCCGTCCTGCAGGTTGCGAAAGCGCGCGCGAAAGGCTTCCGGAAGCCGTTTGCCGACCGTGGGTTGTGCACTGCCATCCGACAGCCACTCGCCGGCGATCCAATCGTGCACGAGTTGCTTTTCATAACCGTTGAAGACGCCGAACATCGGTGCACCGGCACCCTCGAACAGCTTCCAGAAACGGCTGTGCAGAGGGTCTTCGTGACGTTTGATCCAGCCCCTATTCTCCAGTACGGCAAGAAATTCCGGGATCTGATCGGGCTCGGCGAGCCACTCGTTAACGGTCTTGCCGTCGAGACGGCAGTAGTCGGAATGCATGTGCTGACCGAACGTGCGCTTGCGCTCGAGCATGGCGATCACTTCCTGCTCCAGATCGAACGATTGGATCACCTGAGTTGAACCCATGCCCAGCTCATTGAGGCGGTAACCACTGGCGACACGATGATAAAACTCGTCGCGCTCCTGGCCGACCGGCAGCAACTCAAGGACGCTCTGCGCAGCCTTGCGCGCATGGCCGGTGCTGGCGTTGTCGATCGTCACATGCAGGGTAAAGTAGTAAGGGTCAATGCCCAGTTCATTCAGCTCGAATGATGTGATGAGCAAGTGCAGTGGCAGCTGTTCATAGCCCAGGTTGTAACCAATGACCTCGGGAAGGTATTGCTCGCTCAACTGCCCCAGTGACAGCTGAATCGCACCTTGCAGGTAGGCGTCGTCTGTCAGTGGCGCGCTGGTGTCGCAGTCCAGATCCGCCAGCAGTTTCCGGTACAGAGAGACGTGATTCTGCGCCTGTTCGCCGTCACCGAGTTCTTCAAGGTACGTACGAATCAGGCCGTGAAAACGGTAGTCTGCCCAGCGTGGCAGCAATCCGTATAGCCAGGCGCCGTCGACCATTTTGGTCGGTGCGACCTGCTGAATGAAATACATCGCGTGCGCTTTGCTCTTGAAAAACCGTCGTGGTTTTCCGGCGCGGCGTTGCTCGAGATAGAGCGCGTATTGATCAGCCACGACCCCTACGTTCTGCTCCATCCACTGTTCAAGCGCTTCAGGCTGTGCCGGAAGGTCGCAGTGTTCCCGCTCGGCCAGGGCCAGGTAGTGATTCAGAAACATGACCGCATCGTGTTGATGTTCGGGAGCACGTTCATTCATCCATGATTGATAGACGGTTTTTGAACGGGCTTCTTCAACGACGGTTTTGACGACGGCATCGCCTGTCATCACTTGAAGAGACGTCATGAAAATCGTACCTCGGCAGTTGAACATCACGATTGACGCAGTCATTCGAGACTTTCTGTTTTTCTGTGCATCGTAGATAAGTGAGTGCCCCAGTACAGGGAAATTCAGCGTAATTTTCCGGGCGCCGATAGGTGGCGATCGTGCTTATTCCAGCGGGCGATGGTTGCGCGGAAAAAATGCATTGCCGGTCGGGGTTTACATCCGCAACAGGTGACTGCGGCATCGGCGTATGTTGTGTCGGATCAAAAAGGCTGAACGCAGGTATTTGAAGCCGGTCGTAACGTTTATGTCATCGATAACGATGACGTATTCAGCCCATAAAAGGATGACCGAAAATGAACAATTATTTTCGCATGAGCGCCATTGCCGCTGTGCTTTCGCTAGGTTCGCAAATGGCTGTTGCTGCTCAGGACGCTGATGATTTCGTAGAAGATGCTTCTGCCAAAGGCATCGCCGAAGTTCAGGTTGGCAAGCTCGCACAGGATGAGAAAGGTGTCTCTGCAGATGTGAAGGAATTTGCAAAGCAGATGGTCACGGATCACACCGCTGCCAATGAGAAGCTGGCTGCGATCGCAAAAAGCAAGAACCTTGAAGTGTCCGAAGACCCTATGCTGATGGACAAAGCCAAGGCGATGATTCTGGAGATGCGCGAGAAGTCGTTCGACCAGGCTTACGCCAACAATCAGGTCTCCGCGCATGAACAGGCGATCAAGCTGTATAAGGAAGAGGCCGAGAATGGCAAGGATCCAGAGCTGAAGGCGTTTGCAAAGGCAACGCTGCCTACGCTGGAGAAGCATCTGGAGCATGCGAAAAAACTCGCTGCTGCGCATGGCGGTGATGCTGCCAAGAAGTAAATCCTCTGCACCGCATGACGGGATCTACACCCTGTAGAGCGTCATGCGGGTAACGCTGAGAAACCATCATTACGTTTTCAAAGTGACTGGTTGAGGCGCGTGCCGCTGATGATCCGTTGGATCATCGACGTGGCAGGTCGTTTTCAAGAAGAGTTCCAACTCCGAAACCCTTGGTCGCCATCACCACTTGAAAGCCTCGGCGTGCAAGCAGTGCCTGCGCCTCGAAAGCACGAAGCCCTTTTACAAATACCCTGTCGGTCAACGCGCTATCCAACTCGTCGCGAGGCGTGAGAGGTTGACGGGAGCTGAGTTTTTTCATGATTCCATTCTCCTGAACAAAACAAGGGTTGCCGTTTCAGGCATCTTTGCCCTGGACCAAACCAGAACCCAGGTCCGCACCGGTGATCGGGTTGGCGGCCGGGTCGGACTGGGTCCGTTCCTTCATCATTTCCAGCACCTCGGTGTCCTTTTCATCCAGCGTGACCGAGGCCGTACCATCGCCGCCATCGACAGCCGCTTGTGGCGATTCCACATACTCCCAGTCGTCGCCCTGATTCCAGGCGCCGCGTACATTGGGTTCGCCGGACATGTTGAAGTACTTGTTGGTGAATTCCGGCATGCCCGGCAGTTTGCCCTGCGGGAAGTTGGGCTGGATGGCGTGCAGGGCCTTTTCAAAAGACAACTGGTGTGCGATTTCCCGCGTCATGAGAAAGCCCAGCGCTTCTTTAACGCCCGGGTCATCCGTCACGTTCATCAAACGCTCGTAAACAATCTTGGCTCTGGATTCTGCGGCGATGTTGGAACGGAAGTCCGCTGTTGGCTCACCGATGGTATCGATATAAGCCGCTGTAAAGGGCACACCGGCAGAGTTGGTCAATGGCGCGCCGGAGCCGTACAGCAGGCTGGTGATATGTGAGTCATTGCCGTTACCGTTGATAGAGCGATACAACTCGCCTTCTTCTTCGATGCCTTCAGCCAATTGACCTTTAGCGCCCTTATTGAGCATGACAATAATGGAACCCACAATTTCAAGGTGGCTCAGTTCTTCGGTGGCGATATCCATCAGCAGGTCTTTACGGCCTGGGTCTTCTTCGCTCAACCCTTGAGTGAAATAGCGTCCGGCTGCAGCCAGTTCACCCTGAGCCCCGCCGAACTGCTCAAGCAGAAGGTTGGCCAGTCCAGGATTGGGTTTTGCTACACGTACGGTATATTGAAGTCGCTTGTTATACATGAACATGTCGTATCCTCAGGCTTTGATCTCTCGGGAAGCGTCAACCCATGTGCATGGGCTCGATTCAACGCAGTCACAGGTTATGAGGGACTGAAGAGCACGATCGTTACTGCTAACTTTTTTTAAAAAGGACCGACGGTGTTTAAACTGCAGTTCAATAGAAATTGATTATTCCCCCGGCGTCGCTGAGTGGACGTTCATCGTGGCGGAGAAGCCTACTTGGACTGACCTGTAGGCGCTCACTGTTCAAGGCAGGAAACAGCGTGAAAAGCGCTGTTATAAACAAACTCTATCGTCAACTAAACCCCAGAGTTCAGTTATAAGTACACATGGCTTATGGCTATATGACATCATTTAAATGATGGTATTAATATTTTGAATTTTTTGAAACTGCTGTGATCTGTTTTGCGAGTCGACAAAGCAGGAGCACCCCAATGGCTGATGAAAAACACTACCGTATCGATTACCTGCTGCATGGCAGTTACAAGACGTTCTACATAAGGGCAGGTGCCATGGACAACAAAGAGGCCTGGCACTGGGCTTCGGTGGATGCCGGGTTCGGTGCGATCCCCAAGTACCGTTCCGACCCGGTGCCGAAGCTGAGCAAGCCTCAGGCGGAAAAGCTCGGTCTGTCGAACGTGGAGTGGGCGAGGGCTTGAATAGCCCTCGATCACCTCGATACGACGCTTACCGTCGTGCGTCACCGTGGCGCACGACGGTATTACCCTTTTGCAAAGTCTACGGTCGCCAGACTGTCAGATGAACGGTTGTTTCCCGCCTGATTCACCTGAATACCCTCATTCGGATCATGCCTGCTGCAAGCGTCTTAGCGGCAAATCGCTCTAGCCCGCCATCCTCCCGATGATCTTGACCTCACGTTAACCGTGGTTTGGTCGATAGCCCGAGTATCAGGCTATAGCACCCATTGAACTTCCTGATAGGCCATTGCTCTCAAATGATGTCAATGTGCCTCTATCTGAATGGGTTGCCGCGTTCAGCGCAGCACAGCCGGCCCGTATTACCCGTGATGCAAAGAAAGGAGCTTTTCCACCCGGATTGGACCCCTAATTAAAAAGAGAAAACTATGAACATCTTTTCGCCTGGTATCTACCTGACCAATCGCCTGCGCTTCCCTGCCAAGTTTGCCGTTTTAGCCATCATTATCGTTATCCCGCTGATCGTTCTCGGTCTGCGGGTTTTCAACAGCCTGAATGCAAGCATCGACACCGTCGCGCAAGAGCGCGTTGGCCGTGAGTACCTGCAACTGACCACCCCCGTTCTGCGACTCTCCATGCTGCAGCGTGCGGTCAGTAACCGTCTGCTGGCCGGCGATGCCTCTGCCGCTCAGGATATGACCAGCAACCGCGCTCAGCTCGAGACTGCTCTTGCTAACCTTGCCGACATGGATGCGCGACAAGGGCAGCAGCTGGAAACCGAGAACCGCGTACAGCGCCTGCGCGAAAGCACCCGTTCCCTGATGGACAGTATCAAGCCAGGCCTGTCGCAGGATGAAGTGTTCGCCCAGTGGAATGAGCAACTGGCCCAGACACTCAACTTTATCTACTACGTCTCGGCTACCTCAGGCATGGTGCTGGACGAAGATTACGCCTCGCTGTTTCTGATCGACCTGAGCACCATCCGTATGCCCCGGGAAATCAACGTCGCCGGTCAGATCCGCGGTATTACGGCAGGTTTGATAACCGGTCAGGGGCTGAGTGTATCGATGCGTGGCTCGCTCGAGAGCCTGCTGAAGATCGAACTGCAATTTCGTGCGGAGCTGGAGCAAAGCATTCGACTGCTCAAGCGCCGTTCGCCAGAACTGGCCGCGCGCATCAGTGACCCGATCACTGCCTCTACTGCAGCGATGGACAGCTTTCGCGGCGACCTGCACGCGTACGTAAAAGGCACAGAGTTCTCGGTGCAGCAGGGGCAGGCGCTGAGTGCGCGCGGCAACGTCGTTGTTTCGGGCCTCTACAAGGCTCAGGACGAAATTCAGACTGCGCTTCAGGATGAGTTGAATACGCGCAACGACGCTCTGGTGCTGCAACGCGAAGTCGTCATTGCCATGTGTGTAATCATGGGCTTGCTGCTGCTCTACGCGTTCTGCAGCATCTACCGTGCCTTGCGCCTGACCATCGACAGCCTGCTGGGCGTTACCCGCCGTCTGGGCGAGGGCGATCTGAGTGCCCGCGTAGCGGTCGTCAGCAAGGACGAAGTGGCGGATATCGCCAACGGCCTGAACCTGATGGCCGACGCCTTCGCCAGTTCTATCTCGCACATGGACCGCACCTCTTACGAACTGACTGATGTGGCTTCCCGGTTGGGCGCATCCATCGGCCTGGCCAAGCAATCAATGAACGCGCAGCAGGCTGAAACGGAGCAAGTGGCGACCGCGATCAACGAGATGACCGCGAGCGTTGCCGACGTGGCGCAGAACACCGAAGGTGCTGCGTTGGCCGCCGATGAAGCGAACACCGCATCACGTAACGGTCTGCGCATCATGCATCAGGCTCACTCGACCATTCAGGCGCTGGCCGAAGAAGTGGAAGTCAGTGCCCAGAAAGTCCAGGCGCTGGCCCTGCACAGTCAGTCGATTGGTGGCGTTATCCAGGTCATCAGCACCATTGCCGATCAGACCAATCTGTTGGCCCTCAATGCTGCCATCGAAGCTGCGCGGGCGGGCGAGCAGGGTCGCGGGTTTGCTGTAGTGGCTGATGAAGTCCGCACGCTGGCTTCGCGCACTCAGGCGTCGACCGAAGAAATTCGCGGCATCATCCAGCAACTGCAAAGTGCGACCGACGCTGCCGTGCAGCAGATGCAGGCCGGGCAGCAGAAGGCTCATGCGTGTATCAGTGCCGCCAGCGATGCCTCGGGCAGCCTGTCGAGCATAAGTCAGGGCGTGGAGCGTATCGTCGAGATGAACACGCAGATCGCCAGTGCTGCCGTACAGCAGCATGCGGTCTCCGAAGACATCAACCGCAATGTCATGGAGATTCGTAACAGCTCCGGGACGTTGATGCTGGGTATCGATAACAATGCGGTCACCGCCGATGAACTGGCGCGGGTCGCCAGCGACATGCGCAATGTCGTGGCGCGTTTCAAACTGACTGCCTGATTGAATCGGGGGCTGTTCAGCCCCCGATTTCCCTCCCTAATCGGCGCGCTCGCGCGGATTGCCTTTTTCCGATCAAGTTTTGCTCTTCTGCGGCCGATAGCTCTGGCGCGCGGGTTTGCTGTCCATAAAAACAAATCTCGGCTCTTTCGTTGCGCACAAAAAAGCATTTTCAGGAGATTTTATGAACAGCAGATTTGCGAATATCAGCGTCAACATGAAGTTGGCATTGGGCTTTGGGACCGTTCTTTTTTTCACGGCTGTCCTCGCCCTTGTTGGCTGGACCAGCCTCGACAAGCTCATCTATCGCACCGACCGAATCGGCGATATCACCAGGCTGAGTGACAACCTGACCACTCTGCGAGTCGCGCGTCTGCAATACATGCTGACGGACGGCGATGAAACCGCAGCACAGAACATGCAAGGCAAGCTGGATGTGTTCAAGGCGCAGCAGCAATCACTGCTCGTCAGCTTCAACAATCCGGTCAACCTCAGACCGCTGCGCGAACTGGCCGATGTCACTCGCGACTATGAAGCATCCCTGAACAGCATGCGCGCGGCGTACCAGGCCGGGGCCAAAGTGCGCAACGAGATGACCGCCAATGGCACAGCAGCGATGCAGGCCGTCGAGTCGTTGAACAATGCGGTCATGCAGATCGATCCTTCTGATCCGGCACGCTTCGATCTGGCCCAGTTGGCAAACAGCGCTCGGCAAGACCTGGTTCTGGTGCGTTATGAAGTGCGCGGTTATACCGGCAATCCGAACGACAAGAACGAGACAGCAGCCTTCCAGCAGCTCGATAGCGCGATCAGTCATCTGGACAGGCTCAAAGCCGCTTTTGGCACTGCCAACCGCGAACAGATCGCACAGTTTGAAAGCGCTCTGCGCAATTACCGCAGCTCGGTCGATGCCTTCAAGGCAACCACTCAGACAGCTGCGAGCGTGCGCAAGGATCTGACCACTCAAGGCGCCACCATCGTCAAACTGGGCGAAGAGTTGTACGGCCTGCAGATGCAGATGGGCAAGGAAGACACCGCTCAGGCGCGCAGCCTGCAGACAGGTTGTGTGGTGTTGGTCATGCTGCTGGGCATTCTTGCCGCTGTGGTCATCACGCGTCAGATCACTCGCCCATTGCGCGATACGCTGGCCATCGTCGAACGTATTGCGTCCGGCGACCTGACCCATACCGAAGCGGTCACCCGACGCGATGAACTGGGCGTCTTGCAGCAAGGCATCCAGCGCATGGGTACGACGCTGCGTGAACTGATCTCTGGTATTCGCGATGGCGTCACGCAGATTGCCAGCGCGGCCGAAGAACTGTCGGCGGTCACCGAGCAGACCAGTGCAGGGGTCAACAGCCAGAAGGTCGAGACCGACCAGGTGGCCACCGCCATGCATCAAATGTCGGCGACTGTTCATGAAGTGGCACGCAATGCCGAGCAGGCGTCCGTGGCGGCCTCCGATGCCGACAAGCAAGCGCGTGACGGTGACAAGGTCGTCGGTGAGGCCATCCAGCAGATAGAACGTCTGGCCGCCGAGGTGGTTCGCTCATCTGACGCAATGAACGTGCTTGAGCAGGAAAGTGACAAGATCGGCAAGGTCATGGATGTGATCAAGGCGGTCGCCGAGCAGACCAACCTGCTGGCCCTCAACGCCGCCATCGAAGCCGCGCGTGCCGGGGAAGCCGGCCGGGGTTTTGCCGTGGTGGCCGACGAAGTTCGCGGTCTGGCGCAACGTACCCAGCAGTCCACCGAAGAAATCGAAGGGCTGGTGTCGGCATTGCAGAATGGCACGCGTCAGGTGTCGGGCATCATGCTCGGCAGCCGCACGCTGACAGACAGCAGTGTCGAACTGACGCGCAGGGCCGGTACGTCGCTTGAGAGCATCACCCGGACCGTCTCGAGCATCCAGGCGATGAACCAGCAGATCGCTGCCGCTGCCGAACAGCAAAGCTCGGTGGCCGACGAAATCAGCCGCAGCATCGTCAATGTTCGCGACGTCTCCGAACAGACCGCCGAAGCCAGCGAAGAAACCGCAGCCTCCAGCGTCGAACTGGCACGCCTGGGTGGCCAGCTGCAGATGATGGTCAGCCACTTCCGGGTGTGATCCACCTGACGGTCATGCCCACGCGGAGCAGACGGACACCTATCGTTGCGCACGCTCCAGCGTGGGGATGCATGTCGTGCCGCTGCGCGTTAAATCTCCAGGCCGCACCGCTTTCTCAAGGGAGGACGCGGAGCGTCCAGAACGGCATGCGACGCGGAGCGTCGCACGATAGTCCAGCCGGCCACCTATCGTTGCGATAGTTATATAACTATACGTTGGTATACCTCACTCATACTTACAGATAAACATGAGCTACTTTTGCAGGTTTCTACGGTTGATCGAAACGCTATAAGCTTTACCTCACTGTACGGCAACTATTAACTCACGGCCTTTATCTGTTATCGCTGACTGCCTGTTTGCTTATAAAACGGGTGGGTCTGCGTCTGCGCGGCCGGCTCGAGGTGAGCAATGCATTCGATATTTGAATTCGGTAAAAGCCTGCGGACGCCCCGTTTCGTAAAACCCGGTGCACGCACGCCTTATTGGGCCGATAGTATTTGCCTGGCCATTCTGACGCTGTTCATTGGCCTGTTCATTTATGGTCTTGGCCAGATGATGCAGCCGCTGACCGTGCTGAATTCCAGCCCCATGAGCCTCGACCCGGCGCGCCTGCCCGAATATGCCTTGCGCACTACGCTGCGTATGTTCATCGCGCTGGGCGCTTCATTGATCTTCACTTTTGTAGTGGCCACGCTGGCAGCCAAAAGTCGCAAGGCCGAGCAGGTGATCATCCCGGCGCTGGATATTCTTCAGTCGGTGCCGGTGCTGGGTTTTCTGACGTTCACCGTGACCTTCTTCATGGGCCTGTTTCCCGGTCGGCAGATGGGCGTCGAATGCGCAGCGATCTTTGCCATCTTCACCAGTCAGGCCTGGAATCTCGCGTTCAGTTTCTATCAGTCACTGCGTACTGTGCCGAGTGATCTGAACGACGTCAGCCGTCAGTTCGGGCTGTCTGCGGTACTGCGTTTTACACGCCTGGAACTGCCATTCGCCATTCCGGGGCTGGTGTGGAACATGATGATGTCGATGTCTGGCGGCTGGTTTTTCGTGGTCGCCTGCGAGGCCATTTCGGTCGGCGATACCACGGTCAATCTGCCGGGCATTGGGTCCTGGCTGGCGCTGGCCATCGAGCAGAAGAACCTGGCTGCGATTGCCTGGGCAGTGGGCGCAATGGCGCTGGTGATTCTGGCCTATGACCAGTTGTTGTTCAGGCCGATCGTCGCCTGGGCGGACAAATTCCGCTTCGAGCAAACCGCATCGTCGAAGCGTCCGCGCTCATGGATGTACAGCCTGCTGGGCCATTCCCGTGTGGCACCGATGCTGGGTTCGGTCCTGGCTGCACCGTGGAAGTGCCTGATGCTGATCGACTGGCGCGTGTTCTCCCGGCTGTGGAAAGTGAAGCTCACACCAGGCGTCGCCCGTGTGCTCGACTACGCGTGGCTGGGGCTGGTCATGGCTGCCTGCCTGGCTGGCAGTGTGTACCTGTTCAGGTTCATCGAGGCGTCACTGGGCGCCAGCGACATGGTCACGGCCTTTGGTCTGGGCTTGGCGACGATGGTGCGTGTGATCGTACTGATCGTCATCGCAAGCCTGATCTGGGTGCCCGTCGGTATCTGGATCGGCTTGCGTCCGGTCTGGGCTGAACGCTTGCAGCCAATCGCGCAGTTCATGGCGGCGTTCCCGGCCAACGTCCTGTTTCCGTTTGCGGTGATCGCGATTGTCGGCCTGCACCTGAACCCGGACATCTGGCTGTCGCCGCTGATGGTGCTCGGCACCCAGTGGTACATCCTGTTCAACGTGATCGCCGGGGCCAGTGCCTTGCCGACTGACCTGCGCGAAGCGGCGACCATGTTCAACATGCGCGGCTGGCAGTGGTGGCGCCGTGTCGCGCTGCCCGGCGTGTTTCCCTACTACATCACCGGTGCGCTGACCGCGTCGGGTGGTTCGTGGAACGCCAGTATCGTCGCCGAAGCGGTTTCCTGGGGCGATCAGCATCTGGAAGCGGCAGGCCTGGGGTCATACATCGCCAATGCGACCCAGGCGGGTGACTTTCCGCGCGTTGCGCTGGGCATCGTGGTCATGTCGGTCTTCGTGATTGCGTTCAACCGGTTGCTGTGGCGCCCGCTGTACGGGTTTGCCGAGCGACGTCTGAGTCTTGTCTGATCTTGTGTAAGGGGAGGGCGCCATCATGATGGCTGTCGAAACGCGTTGCCTGGTAGATGTTCAGAAAGTCCGACATGTGTACGGCAAAGGCAGCAAAGAGCGCCTGGTGCTGGATGACGTGACCCTGACGCTCAATGAGAACGAAATAGTGGGCCTGCTGGGCCGGTCCGGTTCGGGCAAGTCGACCCTGCTGCGCTCCATCGCCGGGCTGGTGGTGCCCACCGAAGGTGAGGTGAATTTCCCGCGTCGTGCGCAAGGGCGGGCGATGTCGGTGGGTATGGTGTTCCAGAGTTTTGCGCTGTTTCCCTGGCTGACCGTGCTGGAAAACGTCGAAGTCGGCCTCGAAGCGCAACGTGTGCCCGCCGCGGTACGCCGCAAGCGCGCACTGGCGGCCATCGATCTGATCGGTCTGGACGGTTTCGAGAGCGCCTACCCCAAGGAGCTGTCCGGAGGCATGCGTCAGCGTGTGGGTATGGCGCGCGCGCTGGTCATTGATCCTGACGTGCTGTTGATGGACGAGCCGTTTTCCGCGCTCGACGTGCTCACCGCCGAAACCCTGCGCACTGACTTGCTGGACATGTGGAGCGAAGGGCGCATGCCCATCAAGTCGATCCTGATGGTAACGCATAACATCGCCGAAGCCGTGCTGATGTGCGACCGCATCCTGCTGTTCTCCTCCAATCCTGGGCGGGTGATCAGCGAGATAAAGGTCGATCTGCCCCAGCCGCGCAACCGCCAGGACCCGATCTTCCGGGCGCTGGTGGAAGAAATCTACGTGCTGATGACCCAGGACAACGACGCCGGCGAGATTCGTCAGGGCGTGTTTCCGGGCACCGGGCTGGGAATGGTGTTGCCGCAGGTTTCCACCAACGCACTGGCCGGGCTGATCGAGGCGATTCACGCGCCGCCCTACAGCCTGAAGGCCGACCTGCCGGAGCTGGCTGCTGCGCTGCACTACAACGCCGACGAGCTGTTCCCGATTGCCGAGGTGCTGCAACTATTGCGCTTCGCTGAACTGAAGGGCGGCGACATTCGCCTGCTGCCAGCCGCCAATCGCTATGCGCTGGCGGATGTCGACGAGCGCAAGCAACTGTTCGCCCAGCACCTGCTGAGCTTCGTGCCGCTGGTGGCGCACATTCGGCGGGTGCTGGATGATCGTCCCACGCACACGGCACCGGCACGGCGCTTTCGCGATCAACTCGAAGACTTCATGTCTGAAAGCGATGCCATGCAGACCCTCAACGCAGTGATTCAATGGGGGCGCTACGCGGAGTTGTTTGCCTATGACGAACTGGCCGATCAGTTCAGCCTGGACAACCCGTCCTGAGGTTTGTAGGACATACTCAACGGCCCTTTTGCAATCAGCGGGATGATGCGCATGCGTGAACCGGAATCCTACGGCAAGGCCGCTATGGCGGTGCGGCTGATCGCGTTGCTGATGCTGGCGCTGGTCATTGCGGTTGCCGACACCTTAACCGACCTGGAAATCGCCGTGGGCGTATTCCAGATTGTTGTGGTGCTGCTGGCGGTCAGGTTCCTGCCGGCCACAGGCGTTATCGCGATGGCATTGCTGTGCATGGTGCTGACCGTGATCAGTTACGAGATGACGACCTCCAGAGGCAGTGAGGCGTCCGGGCTGATCAATTGCATTATCAGCCTGGCGGCCATTGCCATGACCACCTGGCTGGCGCTGCGCATGGCGCTGGCCATCCGCTCGGTACATGAAGCGCGCTCACAGCTGGCGCGGATCGCACGGGTCAATCAACTGGGTGAACTGACGGCGTCCATTGCCCACGAGGTCAATCAGCCGCTGTCGGCCATTGTCACCAGCGGTAATGCCTGCCAGCGCTGGCTGGCCACCGAGCCGGTCAATCTGGAAAAGGCCCGGCAGGCCGTCGACCGCATGATCAGTGACGCGAACCGCGCAGGCGACATCATCGTGCGGGTGCGCGCCCTGGCGAAGCGTTCGTCCACTCACAAGGAGTGGATCAGCGTGGCCGATACCGTCGCCGAGATCGTGGCGCTGGCACACAGCGAGATAGAGGGGCAGGGCG
>Ga0308164_10001003_pt1 | contig 36575 bp, 31 predicted proteins | sample PhyTR2_FD_201031 | JGI IMG/M metagenome (GOLD analysis project Ga0308164, IMG submission 201031) | Phyllosphere microbial communities from UC Gill Tract Community Farm, Albany, California, United States - DLSLT.R2 | ecosystem: Host-associated > Plants > Phyllosphere > Unclassified | place: USA... | reverse complement strand
TTGCCGCGTTCGCCGTAGGTGATCGGCGGTGGCGTTTCAAGGCCGAAGAAATCGGCGCTGGTCTCCTCGGAGGTGCCGGCGTCGGCGCTGATGAAGGCGCCGGAAAGCAAGGTGTCGACCCCGGAAATGCCCTGGGCGCCGATGCGTGGGCGCACGACCCAGAAGCGCGAATCCTTGGCGGTGAAGGACTTGGCCGAATCCTTCAGTTCAATGGTAGCGATGACCCGGTTGCGGTCTTGGCTCAGGGCGATGGCGGTCACCTGGCCGATCACCACGTTCTTGAACTTGACCTGGGTCTTGTTGGCCTCAAGGCCTTCGGCGGTCTCGAAGCTGACGTTGATCTTCGGCCCGGCCGACAGGGAATTGTGCACCACCATGGACAGGCCGATGACAGCGGCGACGATCGGCACCAGCCACACCAGCGAGACATTGAAGCGGCGCCGACGAACGTCGGGGCTGCCGGGTGAACGGGACGGGTCAGCAACGGGATCAGACATCTTCTTCAACCTCTGCGTCCCAGATCAGCCTGGGATCGAAACTCATGGCGGCCAACATCGTCAGCACAACGACCATACCGAAAAACAGAATACCCAGGCGCGGCTCGATGGTACTCAGCGAGCGGAATTGCACCAGCGCGGCCACCAGGGCCACCACCAGCACGTCGAGCATCGACCAGTAGCCGATCAACTCGACGAAGCGGTACAGCCGCGAACGCTCGCGCAGCGCCCAGCGGCTGCGGCGCTGGCAGGTGACCAGCAAGGTGCCCAGCACCAGGAACTTCATGCAGGGCACCGCGACGCTGGCGACGAAAATCAACAGGGCGATATCCCAGGAGCCGCCTTTCCAGAATTCGATCACGCCACTCATGATGGTGTTTTCACTGCCGCTGCCGAACAGGTTGGTGTACATCACCGGCAGCAGGTTGGCGGGGATATAGAAGATCAGGCTGGCGATCAGCAGTGCCCAGGTGCGGGCGATGCTGTTGGGCTTGCGCCGATGCAAGGCGGCGTCGCAACGCGGGCATTGCCCGGCATCCTGGGCGCATGCCAGGCCACAGGTGTGGCACAGCACCAGCCCCAGCTCAGTGGCTGTCGGTGGCCGTGGTTCGAGCGCCTCGAAGGCCGGGGGCGCGGCGGGCATTGGCAGGGTTTGGCCGTCAGTCACTCGCAGCCCTCATACACGTGCCACAGGCGGCGGATGCTCTTGCCGGAAATCAGGATGATCAGCACCGCCAGCATCGCCAGTGCCCACAGGCCCAGCCCCGGGTGCACGTCGAGCATGCCGCCGAGCTTGACGATGGCGACCAGGATGCCCAGCAGGCAGACCTCGAGCATGCTCCACGGCCGCAACTGCTCGAGCGTGCGCATGCAGGCCTTGAAGCCGGGCGCGCGCAGGCCCACGTTGGCGAAGCTCAGCACCCAGCACAGCAGCACGATCTGCAGGCCGGGGGCAAGAATGATGCACAGCCCGGCGACGGCGGCGATCAGGCTGATCTGGCCCTGCGCCAGGGCCTCGACCGACTGCAGCAGGGTGGCGGCATTGGCCAGGCCCTTGAGGCTGATGGAAATCACCGGAAACACGTTGGCGAACAGGAACAGGATGGCCGCGGTCACCGCCAGGGCGAACAACTGCTGCACCGAGAACACCTCGCCGCGCTCCAGTACCCCGCCACAGCGGTGGCACAGGGATTTTTGCCCGCTCAGCAGCGGCGCCGGCGCATAGACCGCGTCGCAGTGTTCACAGATGATCCAGTCGCTGGGTTTTGTCATGGGCTTCGATTCAGGCAGGCCGGGGCGCGCGACACTATAAATGAAAGGTGATCTCAGGACTGCATTATGGCTTGAGTTCTTCACACTGTGCAGAAACCTCACCACGCCGACCGTACCGATAGACCGCATGCTGGCACTATGGTTTCAGGCTCTTAGAGATCGCGCAGGTTCCAGGCCAGCCAGCGCCACGGGTACTGCTCGGGGAATTGCCCGCCCTTGCACCCTGCCTGATGCACGAACACCCGATGGCCGCGGCTCAGGGGCTGGTAGTTGTGGCAATAGGGACAACGCACGATATCGCCTTCGAGCAGCCACTGGCGCGACCACTCTTGCATGGTCTGGTTGCGCTCGGCGTAGGGATCAGGATGGAGACTCAAGGATTGGCGGCCTTTAACGCAGCGGGCGGATAAAATAGCCGCCAAGGGTAACCCAGCGGGCCAGGGCTTTCATCTGCCGCGCTACCGGCGGCAAGCTCGCGTTATAACGCGGTAACTTATTAACCCTTTATAGCACAGGGCAGTTGTGGTTTATTGGCAGCCTTTTCCTGCCCGGGTCCCCTTGCATGCTTGCCTTCCGCCCATTTTGCCGATTGGCCGCCGCCCCATGAGCGCTCTGGTGTTGCTGCGTTTCGTGCATTTCTCAGCGGTGCTGGTGCTGTTCGGCATCGCCTTCTTTCGCCCGCTGCTGATCGGCGCGCCCAACCCACTGGCGGCCCTGCGCCGGCGCATGGACCCGTTCCTGTGCATCATCGCCGTGCTGGCCTTTATCAGCGGCGTTGGCTGGCTGCTGGCCAGCGCCGCCGAGATGGCCGGCTCCTGGCCCTTGGGCATCAAGCCCGACACCCTGCGCAAGGTGCTGGGCGAAACCTTCTTCGGCAAGGTCTGGGCCGCGCACCTGGTGCTGTGCCTGGTGCAACTGGTGTACTGGCGTATCCCCGGCGGCAAGTCGGCGCGCATTCCCCAGGTGCTGGCCAGCCTGGTGCTGCTGACCTTGGCGCCGGTGGGCCATGGTGCCATGTTCAACGGCGTTGCCGGCGCCCTGCTGATCGCCAACCAGGCGTTGCATCTGGCCTGCGTGGGCGCCTGGCTGGGCGCCTTGGCGCAGCTGGCGTGGATCCAGAGCCGGCCGCAGGAATACGACCTGCGCGCCCTGCTCGCGCGCTTCACCGGTTACGGGCTGTGGCTGGTGGCCGGCATCATCGTGACCGGGGTGGTCAACGTGCGCGCCATCACCGGCAGCTTCCTGCCCGGCAGCTCGCCGTTCGCGCTGGTGCTGGGGGTCAAGCTGCTCTTGGTAGTGGCCATGCTGGTGCTGGCCAATTTCAACCGCCGCCACAGCGCCGATGCCAGCCTGCAACGCCTGCGCAGCAGCGTCTCGGCCGAGTGGCTGCTGGGAATGGCGGCGCTGGCGGCGGTGTCGCTGCTCGGCACCCTGGCCCCGGTACCCTTGACCTGAGGCACGCCCAGGCGCAGGCCGTCCATTGCCCGTGACAAGCTTGCCCGGGCAGTGCCATCATGCGCGGATCTTCAGCCTGGTAGTCCCGCGCATGGCCTTGATCACCCCGAGCGTCTCCCCATGACCACCTCCCACCCGCTGATACCTGGCGGCGGCGAGACCGGCGAGCGCGTGCGTGCGCACGATTGGGCCGCGACGACGCTGGGGCCGATCACGAGCTGGCCCACCGCACTGCTCAATACCGTGCGGTTGATGCTCAACTCTGCCGAGAGCATGTACCTGGTGTGGGGCACCGACAAGGTGTTCTTCTACAACGATGCCTACCGTGCGGTGCTGGGCCCGCGCCTGCCCCATGCCTTGGGCGCACACTTCCCCACCCTCTGGGCCGATGCCTGGGAACAAGTGCGGCCCATGTTCGAGGGCGCCCTGCTCGGCGACGCCACTCGCGTGGTGCATCTCCCGGTCGCCATGGCCCGCTACGGCGCGCCCGAGCACACCTGGTGGACCTTCTCGTTCTCGCCGGTATACGACGATGGCGGCCAGATCAATGCCGTGATCTGCGTGACCAACGAAACCACCGAGCACATGCTGGCCACGCAGCAGGTTCAGGCCCTCAACGCAGCCCTGGAACAACGCGTGCGCGAGCGCACCGAAGAGCGCGACCGGCTCTGGCAGATGTCCAGCGACATCATGCTGGTGGCCGATTACGCCGGCAAGATCGTCGCCGTGAACCCCGCCTGGACTGACATGCTCGGCTGGACCGAGGCGCAACTGCTGGGCGTCGCCATCACCGATTTCATCCATCCCGATGATCAGCAAACGACCCGCAGTGCCGTGGGCGAACTGTCCAAAGGCAAGCGCTTTCTCAATTTCCATAACCGCTACCGCCACCGCGACGGCCACTTCCTCTGGCTCTCCTGGACCGCAGTGCCGGACCAGGACTACCTGCACGCCGTGGGCCGCAACATTCAGGCCGAAAAGGAAGCCACCGACACCCTGCGCCACACCGAAGAAGCCCTGCGCCAGGCGCAGAAGCTGGAAGCCATGGGCATGCTCACCGGCGGCGTGGCCCACGACTTCAACAACCTGCTGACGGTGATCAAGTCCTCCACCGACCTGCTCAAGCGCCCTTCCCTGGCCGAAGACCGCCGCCAGCGCTACGTGCAGGCGATCGCCGACACCGTGGAGCGCGCCTCGCGGCTGACTGGCCAGCTACTCTCCTTCGCGCGCCGCCAGGCCCTGCGTCCCCAGGTGTTCGACGTGCGCCAGAGCGTACGCAGCATCGCCGACATGATGGACAGCCTGGTGGGCGCGCGGGTACTGGTGGACATCGAGCTGCCAGGCATGCCCTGCTACGTGGATGCCGACACCAGCCAGTTCGACACCGCGCTGGTCAATATCGCGGTCAATGCCCGCGACGCCATGCGCGGTGAAGGCCTGTTGCGCATCGAGGTCGCCCACAGCGTCGGCATTCCTGGCGGCATCAGCGGCGGCGATTATGTGAGCGTGATCATCAGCGACTCCGGTTCCGGCATCCACCCTGAGCAGCTGGGGCTGATTTTCGAACCCTTCTTCACCACCAAGGAAATCGGCCACGGCACCGGGCTCGGGCTGTCCCAGGTGTTCGGCTTCGCCAAGCAGTCAGGCGGCGAGGTACTGGTGGAAAGCCAGCTCGGCCAGGGCACGCGCTTCGCCCTCTACCTGCCGAGCGTGGCCGCGGACCTGGCCACGGTCGAGGAACCCGGCAAGGTGCAGCTGGTCCTCAAGGACGACCATGGGCTGGGCCTGACCGTGCTGGTGGTGGACGACAACGAACAGGTCGGCACCTTCGCCACCCGCACCCTCGAAGACCTCGGCTACCTGGCCGACTGGGTGCCCAATGCCCTGGCCGCGCTGGAAGCCTTGGCCAGCCGCCCCGAGCACTACCGCGCGGTGTTCAGCGATGTGGTGATGCCTGGCATGAGCGGGCTGGAACTGGGCGCCGAGATTCGCCGCCTGTATCCGCAACTGCCCGTGGTGCTGACCACCGGCTATAGCGAAGTGCTGGTGGACCAGGGCCCACAAGGTTTCGCTGTGCTCAACAAGCCCTACTCGGTGCAGGCCCTGGCCAGCGTGCTGGGTGACGCCATGGCCGCGCGGCCTGGCGCTTAAGGGCGAACGGGCGCGGTAGTGACCGGCGCGGTGATGGCGGGTGCACTGATGGTCACGAGGTGCGGTTGTGCCTTGTCCTGGATTTCCTTGCTGATCAACTGCTGCGGGCCGCGATGGCAGCGGTATTTGACGCCCCGGCGTGGCTCCATCGCGGTGACCGTTTCCATACATTCCGCCTGGGTGGCATAGGCCACGGGCTTGCGCTCGTCAACGCAGCCTTCCGCGCCAGCGCACAACGTCATCACCATGAAATAGACCGTCATCATACCGATTGCTCCTTGTGTATCGGGGACGTGACCCGCAGAAACCCGCCGCGTCGCGCGAGCCGCGCAAAACGGGGTGGGAAGCTTCGGCAGGGTGTCGACGGGAGGCTGGAGAGGCGGACGCCCGGTGTGGCTTGTCCCGTCGATTCAGGCGGATTCTGCACCGGGCATCGAAGCGCAACAATGGCCCAAGGCCGCCATCTGTCGGAATAACGGCGTTTTTATGAAAATTTCGTTAACTAATTTTCAACCTATTGATTTATATAACATTATAAATTGACTTTATATTGGCGGCATATTTCCGAAACAAGCGGCTGCCGCCAACCCATTGGCGTCATGATATTTGCAGACAGGCTGAAACCGCCGAGCTAGAGCGGTCAGGCGCGGATGAGGGAAATGGCGGGAATTGAGGATTCTAGAGGGGCTGTCTCAAACATCTTACAACGCAACGGGTGGTCTTGAGGAACCCGCCGCCTCCAGGCGACGGGGGTAACGGCTGCGGATTTCAGCCAGTCACGGCACTTGCTGGCACCTTGCCAGCCAGCGCATCGGCCAGGCTCGCCAGTACCATTTCACCCATGCGCGTACGGGTCTGCACCGTAGCGCTGGCGCGGTGCGGCTGCAGCACCACGTTCTCGCGCTCGAACAGGCTGGCGGGCACGCGCGGCTCATCGACGAACACATCCAGGCCCGCACCGGCGATGGTGCCGGCCTGCAACGCCGCGAGCAGGTCGGGCTCGTTGACCAGGCGGCCACGGGCGACGTTGATCAGATAACCTTCAGGCCCCAAGGCTTCCAGCACGGCGGCATTGATCAAGCCTTCGGCCTTGTCGGCCGCCGCCGCGACGATCAGCGCATCACTGCCGCGCGCCAGCTCGACCAGGTCGGCCACGAAGCCATAGGGCACATCGCCCATGGCCCGCAGGTCGGTGTAGCTGATCGGGCAACCGAAGGCCGCGGCGCGCGTCGCCACCGCGCGCCCTACCCGGCCCATGCCGACGATGCCCACGCGCAGGCCGCTGACCTGGCGCGCCAGCGGCAACGGCGCCAACGGCGTGGCGGTGGTGGCCCACTGGCCACTGCGCACATAGCGGTCGCTGGTGCACAGGCCGCGGCAAACGCCGATCAACAGGCCCATGGCGAGGTCGGCGACGTCTTCCGTCAAGGCGCCAAGCGTAGCGGTCACATGGATGCCGCGGTCGCGGGCATAGGCCAGGTCGACCGCATCGGTGCCCACGCCATTGACCGCCACCACTTCCAGGCGCGGCAGTTGCGCCATGACTTCGCGGGTAATGCCGGTGTGGCCGCCGGTGACCACGCCACGCACATTGGCACCGACTTCCCGCAGGTAAGCGGCCTTGTCGGCCTGCTGGTAGTAGGGGTGCACGGTGTACAGCGCTTCCAGCTGCTCGCGGATGTGCGGGATCAGGATGGGGCTGAGTTGCAGGACTTCAGGCTTCATCAAAGGTGCTCCAAAAGTGCATCAGCCGCGGCCGACGAAAGGCATGTTGGTGGCCATCACGGTCATGTTCAGCACGTTGGCCGTCAGCGGCAGCGAAGCCATGTAGCGCACCGCGCCGGCGATGTGTTCGACGTCGCACATTGGTTCGGCGGCGAAAGTGCCATTGGCTTGGCGCACGCCCTTGGTCATGCGCTCGGACAACTCGGTCAGGGCATTGCCGATGTCGATCTGGCTGCAGGCGATATTGAACTCGCGCCCATCCAGCGCCAGGCTTTTGGTCAAGCCCAGCACCGCGTGCTTGCTGGCGGTATACGGCGCGGTGAACGGGCGCGGGGTGTGCGCCGAGATCGAGCCATTGTTGATGATGCGCCCACCCTGGGGCTGCTGGCGGCGCATCAGGCCGAACGCCGCGCGGCTGCACAGGTACACGCCGGTGACGTTGGTATTGATCACGTTCAGCCAGTTTTCCACCGGCAGCTCGTCCATAGGCACGGCCGGGGCGTTGATGCCGGCGTTGTTGAAGATCACGTCGAGGCGGCCGTAGACCTCTTCCACCGTGGCAAACAGCGCATCGACGCTGGCAGGGTCGCGCACGTCGGTGGGCACGGCGATGGCTTCGCCGCCCTGGCTGCGAATTTCTTCCACCAGCGCCTGCAGCGGCTCGGCGCGGCGGCCAGCCAGGGCCAGGTGAAAGCCGTCGGCCAGCAGGCCCAGCGCCACGGCGCGGCCAATGCCGCTGCCTGCACCGGTCACCAGGGCGATTTTCTTCGTAGAATCAGTGTTGTTGGACATTATGACGACTCCTTGGCATGGAAAACGAATCAGGGTTTTAACGGGTTGGCCGTGCGCCTACCCGAACAGTCAATTGGGCAATACCTTCGATACCAGCGGTGATCAGGTCTCCCGGCTGCAGCGGGTCGACGCCCGGCGGCGTGCCGGTCATGATCAGGTCGCCGGCCTCCAGGCGCAGCGAGCGTGACAGCTGGCTGACCACCTCGGCCACCGACCAGATCTGCGCCTGCAGGTCAGAGCGCTGGCGCTCGACGCCATTGACCTGCAGCCACACCGCACCTTCAGCGGGGTGGCCGATACGGGCACTGGGAACGATAGCCGTAATCGGCGCCGAAGCGTCGAAGGCTTTCGCCGCTTCCCAGGGCTGGCCGGCGGCCTTGGCGGCCATCTGCAAGTCGCGGCGGGTCATGTCCAGCCCGGCGGCGTAGCCCCACACGTGCTCCAGCGCCCGGTGCTCAGGGATATCGGCGCCGCCGGTGCCGATGGCCACCACCAGCTCGATCTCCGGGCAGAACTCTTCGGTCTGCACCGGAAAGTCCACCCGCGCCTGGGCCTCGACCACGGCGCTGGCGGGCTTCATGAAGAACAGCGGGAAGGTCCGCGGCGCCGCCACCGCATCGCCCCACAGGTAGTTGCGGCCCAGGCAGAACACCCGGGCCACGGGAAAGCGCTGGGCGCTGCCCGCCACGGGCAGGCTGCTGACGGCGGGTGGGGCAATCACGTAATCGTTCATCGGGATTCCTTGGGCGGTATGCGCTGTAGACCACAGCCTAGAGCATGCCAGGGGTGCAAAGTTGGACGATGCGGTGAGGATTGTGGACTTATCCAAGTTCCTCACCCGCAGCAGTTTCAGCGGGCCTGCAGGACGATGCGGTGCAGGCGCCCGAGCAGCAGCGAATAGGACAGGCAACCGATCATGGCCACGCCGCCGATAAACCAGAACGCCGCCGAGAAGTTGCCGGTTTCATGGAGGATCCAGCCGATCATGATCGGCGTGACGATGCCGCCGATATTGGCCGCCAGGCTGGTGACACCGCCGGTGAGGCCGATCAGCTCTTTAGGCGCCACTTCGGACACCGCTGCCCACGACGCCGAGGCGATGCCCTGGGCGAAGAAGGCCACGGTCAGCACCGCAATGCACAGCGCGTTGGAGTCGGTGAAGTTGACCAGCACGATCGACATGCCCAGCGCCGAGCCCACCACCAATGGCAGTTTGCGGGCGAACGACAGGCTCACGCCGCGGCGAATCAGCAGGTCGGAGACGATCCCCGCCAGCAGGATGCCCACCGTGGCGCCAAGGAACGGCAGCACCGCGAAGATCCCGACCTTGACCATGGTCAGGTGGCGTTCCTCGATCAGGTAGGTGGGGAACCAGGTGAGGAAGAAGTACAGCACCGAGGTGTTGGCGAACTTGCCGATGCAGATGGCCCACACCTGGCGATAGCGGAACAATTCGGCGATCTGCCGCCAGTTGAATTTAGTACGGTCCTGGCCGCTCTTGACCAGGCCGCCGCCGTCTTCGATGTAGGCCAGCTCTTCCTTGCTGACTTTTTTGCAGTTCATCGGATCGCGGTACACGTACAGCCAGAAGATGCCGAACACGATGCCGACCAGGCCGGTGCTGTAGAACACGTGGCGCCAGTCGTAGGTGGTCGCCAGCCACAGCAGCGCGCCGGTGAACAGCGCCGTGCCCAGGTATTGGCCGCACACGTAGATGCTGCTGGCCAAGCCGCGCTCCCGGGCCGGGAACCACACGGTGACCGCACGGCTATTGGCCGGAAACGCCGGGGCCTCCATGGCGCCGATGGCCAAGCGCAGGCCGAACAGCGAGGCGAACCCGCCCACCAGCCCTTGGCACACGGTGACGGCCGACCAGGACACCAGCGATACGCCATAGGTGAAGCGCGAGCCGAAACGGTCGGCGATAAAGCCGGCCGGCACCAGGGCGAAAGCGTAGGTCCAGGCGAAGGCCGAGAACACCAGGCCCATCTGCACCTTGTCCAGGCCCAGGTCCTTGGCCATGAACGGCGCAGCGATGGAGATGTTGACGCGGTCGACGTAGTTGATGATGGTCGCGATCAGCAGCAGCGACAGCATCAGCCAGCGCCGCCGTGTCGGCAGGCGGGTGGTGGCACGGGAAGCGGTTTGTTCGGGGCTTTGCAGGGGTGCGGCGGCAGCGTGAGTGCTGGCGCCGGACGCACGTAGAACGTGACTTTCGGGGCGGCTCGACATGAGTATTCCTCATTATTCTTATTGAGTATCGAGTGCTGGGACAGGCCGAGCAGGCCGTCACAGCATGGCCTTAAGTTATCGTACAAGGGCTTTTAATCAATCGCCTGGTTATACCCTTTTATGCTTTGAGCCCTCTGCCGAACGAACCAGTCCAAAAAGTGCAAAATCACTATGGATGTCGAGAAATCGTCTTATCCCGGCCTTAGCCTACGAAATAGAGCGGGTATAGGCCGTTCGCTGCACCTGCGGTTTTGGACCCCGCCACAGCGGCGTGCTGTAAAAATCCAAAAGCCGTCATCGGACAAGCTCGTCCAATATTCATGAAATAATCCGAAATAACCCACCCTACCCCTCGAATGAACGGCGCCCTTCCCCTACCATGGAGATCGAACAAGAACAGGAAGCCTCTCCATGCAATCGACTTCTCGCGTGCCCACCTACGGCATGCAGCAACGCAGCGAGCGGGCGGATTTTCACATCCGCGACCAATTCGAGCGCAGCGCCGAGCCGGGCCCCCACCGCCACGAGTATTTCCAGATTCAGGTCAATCTGGGCGGCGACACCGTGCAGTTGATCGGCGGCATCGAGAGGCCCTTCCCGCGCAACACCCTGGCGTTCATCCTGCCGCACCGGGTGCATTACATTCCCCACCCCGACGATGGCCAGGGTGTGTTGCTGAATTTTTCCCAGGAGTTCTTGCTGCCGCACTTGCATTGCGACCCGCTGGACCTGGAAGACGTGTCGATCCAACAGGCGCCGGAACTGTCGCCGTTTCGCTTCCAGCAGCAGCTGGACTTCACTCTTGGCGACGCCGATTTCGCCGAAGTGCAGGCCCTGCTGGCGCGCATGCGCAGCCTCGACGGCCTGCGCCAGTTCGGCGCCCGTGAGGGGTTGAAGGGTTGTCTGCTGCAGTTGATCGGCAAGGTCTGCCAGCTGTACGCCGAGCCACTGCTGGCGTTGGCCGGCAGCAACGCCGCGCAGGCCAGCCGCCGCGACGCCCTGGGGCGCATGACCGAATACGTGCGCGAGCACCTGGCTGACCCTGAGCTGGACTTGAAGAAAGTCGCGGCCGCCACCTACTTGTCGCCCAACTACCTGACCCACTGGCTGCGCAAGGAAATCGGCAAGAGCTTCAGCGAGCTGGTACTGGAGCGGCGCATGCACCTGGCCCGGCAACTGCTGCTCAACGGCAGCAAGCCGGTGGGCGAGGTCGCCCGGCTGTGTGGTTTCGCCGACGAGGCCTATTTCTCCCGACGTTTCCGCCATGCGCACGGTCTGCCACCTGGGCAGTTCCGCCGCCAGCACACCCAACTGCAGGCGCTCTGAAGATCAAGAGCTCGCAGCCAAGGCAGCTCCTACCCCGACCGCATTTCAACCACTCGTTTGGCCTTGCAGATGCGGTCGGGGTACCGACCGTATTCCAACCACTCGTTTGGCCTCGCAGATGCGGTCGGGGTACCGACCGTATTCCAACCACTCGTTTGGCCTTGCAGATGCGGTCGGGGTACCGACCGTATTCCAACCACTCGTTTGGCCTTGCAGATGCGGTCGGCGTACCGACCGCATTCCAACCACTCATTTGGCCTCGCAGATGCGGTCGGCGTACCGACCGTATTCCAACCACTCATTTGGCCTTGCAGATGCGGTCGGGGTACCGACCGTATTCCAACCACTCGTTTGGCCTTGCAGATCTGGTCGGGGTACCGACCGCATTCCAACCACTCGTTTGGCCTTGCAGATGTGGTCGGGGTACCGACCGCATTCCAACCACTCGTTTGGCCTTGCAAATGCGGTCGGGGTAGGAGCTGCCTTGGCTGCGAGCTTTTGATCTTGACGCTACCCACCTTCAACACTGGCCAGCACCCTGCGCAACATGCTGGCCAGCGCCGGGGGCGTGTAGGGTTTGTTCAGCAGGTGGGTCCCGGCCTGCAACTCATGGTTGCGAGTGATCAGCTCGCGGGTATAGCCGGAGGCGAACAGCACCGGCACCGGGGGCGTGCGCTGCTGGGCCCAGAACGCCAGGTCGGCGCTCTTGATGCGGCCAGGCATGACCACGTCACTGAAGATCAAATCCACCTGCAGCCCGGCGCGCAACTGCGCCATCGCCTCGTCGCCATTGCCGGCCGCCTGGACCTGGTAGCCCAGGGACTCCAGCAGCTCGATGGCGGTGCTGCGCACACCCGGGTCGTCCTCCACCAGTAGCACGCGCTCATGGCCGCGCGGCATGTTGTCGGCTTCAACTTCGCGGGCCGCCGACGCGTCGGCCGCGTCGCGGCAGCGTGGGAAGAACAGCTGCACCGTAGTGCCCAGGCCCAGCTGGCTGTCGATGGTCGCGTAGCCACCGCTTTGCTGGACGAAGCCGAACACCATGCTCAAGCCCAGGCCCGTGCCCTGGCCATCCGGCTTGGTGGTGAAAAACGGCTCGAAGGCCCGGCGCACCACTTCCGGGGGCATGCCGCGGCCGCTGTCGGCGATCGCCAGCAGCACGTAATCACCTGGCTCGATGCCCTTGCCGGCGCAGAATTCGGCGTCCAGGTGGCGGTTGGCGCCGGTGATGCGCAGGGTGCCCTCGCCCGCCATCGCGTCACGGGCATTGATGGCCAGGTTGAGGATGGCGTTTTCCAGCTGGTTGCGGTCGACGCGCAGGTTCCACGGTGCCCCGGGCAGTTGCACATCAAGGCTGATGGCCTCGCCCAGCGCCCGTTGCAGCAACTCGCCGAGACCGCCATAGATGGTGCCAACGTCGTACACCGCCGGCGACAAGGGCTGGCGCCGGGCGAACGCCAGCAACTGCGCCGACAGCCGCGCACCGCGCTCCACAGCCGCCAGGGCCGACGTGACCCGCGCCTGTATCTGCGAATTGTCGCGCTCCTGGCGGGCCAGCAGGTGCAGGTTGCTGGCCACCACCTGCAGCAGGTTGTTGAAGTCGTGGGCGACGCCGCCGGTCAAGGCACCGATGGCTTCCAGCTTCTGTGACTGGCGCAGCTGCTCGGCCATCAGCGAACGGGCCTGGACCTCGTCCTTGACCCGCTGCTCGAGGTCGCGGGACAGGGCCAGCAAGGCATCCTCGGCGATCTTGCGCTCGTGAATGTCGATCAACACACCCGGGAAACGCAGCGGCGCGCCCTGGGCATCGAATTCGCAGCGGCCACTGGCGAGCACCCACAGGAAGTCGCCACCAGGGCGGCGAATACGGTACTCAGCGCTGTAGGCTGTCTTGTGGGCGACGCTCTGTGCAATCTTGTCGTTGAGGTACTCCAGGTCGTCAGGGTGCACGATACGGGTCGCCACCTCGATCGGCTGGCCGTCTTGTAACTCCTGATCGGAAAAGCTGAAGGTGCGGGCAAAACGCTCATCACCCGAGACAAGGTTCGCCGGGATGTCCCAAACGAACGATCCCAGCAGCGCCCCCGAGTTAAGCGCCAGCTGCAAGCGTTCGTTGGTACGCCGAAAGCCGGCCTCGGCGGCGTCACGGCGGCGCTCGGACAGCACCAGCTCGGTGGTTTCAACCACCACGGCCATCACCCCCGCCGGGGCGCCATCGTCGCCGGCCACCGGGCTGTAGTAGAGGTCCATCCACACATCTTCCGGGCGCCCGTCCCTTAAAAGCACAAGCTCCTTGCTGCTGAACGTCAGTGTGCCACCGGCCAGGCAGGTGTCGACCACGTGGCGGTTGAAATCGGCCACCTCCGGCCAGCCGAGTTCCACCGGCGAGCCCAACAGATAGGGATGGCGCCCGCCGGCGAACACCGCGTAGGCGTCGTTGTAGATCATGTAGCCGGCACGCCCCCACAGCATCACCAGCGGCAGCGGCGAGCCCAGCACGAACTGCACGGCGCTGCGCAGTGCCTGCGGCCATTGCTCGACCGGGCCCAGGGCGGTGCTGGGCCAGTCAAAGGCGCGAATACGTTCCGCCATCTCGCCACGCCAGCCGGCGCAACCATGGTCATCGGAAAGAAAAGGCATCAGGGCACTCTGAAAATCGCCACACGCGGCATTCAATAAAAGCTATATAACCTATCCCCGCAGCGCCTTCAATTCGCGTATGCGGCTTCGGAACCAGTGAAGTTGGCCTAGGCTCTAACCGCCAAACTCCCCGAGGACATTCCCATGCGCTACATCCCCTTCGGCAGCACCGGCCTGAAAGTCTCGCCCTTGGCCCTGGGCTGCATGACCTACGGCATTCCCGCGCGGGGCAACCATGCCTGGACCCTCGACGAAGACCAAAGCCGGCCGCTGATTCGCCAGGCCATTGAACTGGGCATCAACTTCTTCGACACCGCCAACGCCTATTCCGACGGCACCTCTGAAGAGATCGTCGGCCGCGCCCTGCGCGACTTCGGGCGGCGCGATGAAATCGTGCTGGCCACCAAGGTGCACTTCCCCATGCGCAAGGCGCCGAATATCGGCGGGCTGTCGCGCAAGGCCATCTTCAACGAAATCGACAACAGCCTGCGGCGCCTGGGCACCGATTACGTCGACCTGTACCAGATTCACCGCTGGGACTACCACACGCCGATAGAGGAAACCCTCGAAGCCCTGCACGACGTGGTCAAGGCCGGCAAGGCCCTGCATATCGGCGCGTCGTCCATGTACGCCTGGCAGTTCGCCAAGGCCCTGCATACCTCCGAGCGCAACGGCTGGACCCGTTTTGTGTCGATGCAAGACCACCTCAACCTGCTGAACCGCGAGGAAGAGCGGGAAATGCTGCCCCTGTGCCGCGATGCTGGCATCGCCGTGATTCCCTGGAGCCCCCTCGCCCGCGGCCGCCTGACCCGCGAATGGGACGCCCACAGCGCCCGCAGCGAACAGGACGAGTTCGGCAAGACGCTGTACCCCGCCGCCACTGCCGAGGCTGACCGGCAGATCGTCGACGCCGTCGCCAAGGTCGCCGCGCAACGGGGCGTGCCGCGCGCTCAGGTGGCGTTGGCCTGGGTGGCGCAAGTGGAAGGCGTGACGGCGCCGATCATTGGTGCGAGCAAGGCTGAGCACCTCAAGGACGCCGTGGCGGCCCTGGCCTTGCAGCTGGACCGCGATGAAATCGCCCAGTTGGAGATGCACTACCTACCCCATCCGGTGGCCGGCTTCGCCTGAGCCACGGCCCGATTCCCGCTGGCAGGTTCACCGCGGCGCCTGTTGGAGCGGGCGACGCCCGCGAGCTTTTCGGGCTTCATCGGGACCCGAAGCCCCCATTGGTCAGCCCGCCACCGGTCACCCGCACGCCAGCAAGTCGCGCTCCTCAGCCGCCAGCGCCTCCGGCAAGGTGGCACGCAGGTGCTCGACCCAGGTCTTGATCTTGGCATCCAGAAACTGCCGCGACGGGTAGATGGCATAAAGGTTGAGGGTGCGCAGCCGGTACTCGGGCAACACCCGCTTGAGGGTGCCGGCGCGCAAGCCGTCGATGGCCGAATAGCTGGGCAGCACGCCCAAGCCCATGCCGCTGCGGATGGCCACGCTCATGGCGTCGATGGCGTTGGCGGTGAACGGCGGGTCGCGCAGGGGCGCCGCCTGCTGGCCGTCGGGGCCGTCGAACAGCCATTGGTTGTCCATGGGTTCGAGGCCGACCATGCCCAGGCACAGGTGCTCGCCCAAGTCTGCCGGGCGCTGCGGCACGCCGTGCTTGAGCAGGTAGCGCGGCGCCGCGCAGAGCACGCTGGAGATCTGCCCCAGGCCCTGGGAGACGAAGCCCGAGTCCGGCAGCTTGTCGGCCAGCACTATGGACAGGTCGTAGCCTTCCACCAGCAGGTCGGGCATGCGGTTGGACAGGGTCAGGTCGAAGGCGACCTGGGGGTAGAGTTCGCGGTATTCGGCCATGGCGTCGATCACGTAGTGCATGCCGATGCCGGTCATGGCGTGCACCTTGAGGGTGCCGGAGGGCCGTGCCTGGGCGCCGCCGGCCTCCAGCTCGGCATCGGCCACCGAGGCCAGAATCTGCTCGCAGCGCAGGCGGTAGCGGCTGCCGGCCTCGGTCAGCGCGATGCGCCGGGTGGTGCGGTGCAGCAAGCGGGTTTGCAGGTGGTCTTCGAGGTTCGACACGGCGCGGGAGAGATTGGCGGTGGTGGTGTCCAGCTGCAGGGCAGCGCTGGTGAAGCTGCCGCTATCGGCCACGGCGACGAAAGCGCGCATGTTTTGGAATAGGTTCATGACGCCGATTATAAAGATAATTACAACAAACAATACATTTTATGTCCGTTTATTGCCATTGATGCAACGAGTTAAAATGGTGGCCTCGTATCTCTTCAGGATTCCGCTGCAGCCCTGCCCCGGGCCGCACTCTACTCATGCCGGAGAACCTCATCAGCTGGCTGCGCCGCCACGGCCCGACCTGGGCCTACATGCTCAAGGTCTGCCTGGCCGCGTTCCTGACCTACTGGCTGGCCCTGGAACTGGAGCTGCCGTCGCCCCGCACGACCTTGATCACCGTATTCATCGTGATGCAGCCGCAGAGCGGTTCGGTGATCGCCAAGGGCGCCTACCGGATGCTCGGCACCTTGGTCGGCTTGCTGGTGACGGTGCTGCTGATCGCCCTGTTCGGCCAGTACGGCGAGCTGTACCTGGCCTGCCTGGCGCTATGGGTGGGCTTGTGCTGCGCGCTGTCGGCGCGCCAGCGCAACTTCACCGCCTATGCCTTCGTGCTGGCCGGCTACACCGCAGCGATCGTCGGCCTGCCGGCATTGGCCCAGCCACAGGGCGTCGGGATCTCGGCCATCTGGCGCGCGATGGAAGTGGGTTTGGCGATCGTCTGCTCCAGCCTGGTGGCGGCCTTGGTGTTTCCCGAACATGCCGAGGATGCCCTTCGTGCCACCTTGCGCGGACGCTTCGGGGCGTTCATTCGCCTGGTGGGTGATGGCTTGAGCCAATTCGACGAAGGCCGCCTGGTGGCCGATAGCCGGCGCTTTATCAGCGAGGCGGTACGCCTGGAAAACCTGCGCAGCCTGGCGGTGTTCGAAGACCCGGCGGTGCGCCAGCGCAGTGGCCGGCTGCAGCGCCTGAACGCTGAATTCATGATGGCCAGCAGCGGCTTCAATGCCCTGCTGCGCTGGTTGCAGCACCTGCGCTTGCACGGGCAAGAGGACCTGCTCGCGGCGTTGGCACCGGCGCTGCACGACCTGCAAGCGGTGCTTGAGCCCTACCAGCCGCAGCTGTTCACCGCCGCCGAAGCTGCGTCGCTGGCCGCCGAACTTGAGCACTGGCAACAACGTTGGCCACGGCAGGGCGTGCACTTGGCAAACACCGTAACGCTCGACCAGCTGACCGCCCGGCAACTGCTGCAGCGCTTTGTCGCCGACCTGCACGACTACGCCCTGACCCACGCCTCGCTCAGCGAGCATGTACATGAACGGGAAGCCTGGGCCCATCCCTTCGCGCCCAGCACGGCGCCCTGGATTTCCTTCGCAGCGGGCATCCGCGGCAGTATCGTGGTGGCGGTCAGCAGCCTTTTCTGGATCGCTACCGCCTATGGCAGTGGCGTACCGCTGGTGCTGTCGGCGTCGGCGGCGGTCAGCCTGACCGCCGCTGCGCCCAATCCACAGAAAGCCGGCCTGCAAATGGGCCTGGGGGCGCTGCTCGGCGCAGTGCTCGGCACTCTGGAAACCTTCCTGGTGTTCCCCATGATCGACGGCTTCGCCCTGCTGTGCCTGGTGCTGGCACCGGTGTTCATGCTCGGCGCCTGGCTGACCACGCGCCTGCAGACTTTCGGCATCGGCCTGGGCATGCTGATCGTGTTCGCTTCCGGGGGCGTCCCGGACAACCTTACGGTCTATGACCCGGTGCCCTTCATCAACGATTACATCGCCACGATCCTCGCCTTCCTGTTCTGCGCGGCGGCCTCGGCGGTGATCCTGCCGCCCAATGCGCGCTGGCTGTGGCGGCATTTGCAGGCGCAGTTGCGCGGGCAACTGCGTTTCGCCCTGGAAGGCCGGCTGCAGGCGGTGCGCAGCCAATTCGAGAGCCGTATCCGCGACGTGCTGCAGCATGCCAGCGGTCTCAGTGCCGGCGACCCGGCGGTGCAGCAGGGCCTGATGCGCTGGTGGATGAGCGTGCAGGAGGTCGGCCATGCGTTATTGGCGCTGCGCCTGGAGCATCCGCAGCAAGCCCTGCCGAGCGCCTGGCAAACGGCCGGCGAGGCGCTGGTCCAAGCCTTCGAACGGCCCAGCGAAACCCATCGCCTGGCCGCCCTGAGCGCAGTGGAAGCCGTGCTCGACCCCGCCCAGCCAACCACGGCAGCGCAAAGCTACTGGCATTTCATTCGCGCCACGCTGCGCGATGAGCAATCGCCCTTGGCGGTGAGCGCGGCATAAGGCGAAACCCTGTGCCCATACCCAACCCAGGCGCAAGCGCCTATGATACGCGTTTTCATTTGGCCGCCTCCTCAGCCCCATGCCCAAGCGCACTCCCCACAAGCCTCTTGGCCCACCTGCCACCGAACCGCCCCCGGCGGGCCCGGAGGCGATGCTGCAGGCGTTCCTGGAGCATCAGGGGCGCATGGAGAAACAACTGAGCCGCTGGGTGGCCTGCAGGGCCACCGCTGCCGACCTGCTGCAGGATCTGTTCATTCGCCTGTGGCGGCGCAAGGACGTGGAGGTCGAAGACCTCAGCCAGTACATGATGCGCAGCGCCCGCAATATCGCCATCGACCACCTGCGCAGCCAGCGCAGCCGCGTACGCACCGAAGCGGCGCTGCTGCCCGAGCAACTGGTCGGCGCCCCCAGCCCCCTGGAAGATGGCCACCTGGCCAACCTGCAATTGCAACAGGTCGACGCCGCCCTGCGGACCCTGCCCGAGCGCACCCGCCATGTGTTCCTGCTGAACCGCATTCACGGCCAATCCTACAGTGCCATCGCCAGTGCCCTGGAGATTTCCCCCAGCGCCGTGGAAAAGCATATGATGCGCGCCCTGCAAGCCTGCAAGAGCAGCATCGACGGCGACCCCAGCGCTGCCGCGGCGCCCCGGAAAGACCGCCCATGAATCCCATCCCCTGCAGCGCGCGCCAGCAGCGCGAAGAAGTCGCACTGCTGTGGGTCACCCGGCTGGCGGCCGAGCCCGGCAACACCCACCTTGCCGAATCGCGCCTGAACGCAGTGGAGCGGGCCGACCTGCAGCACTGGCTGGTTAGCGATCCCGACAACGCCCTTGCCTACGCCGAGGCCCGGCAACTGTGGCAACTGACCGGGCTGGCCGCCGCGCCCATCGCCCAGGAACAGCACGCCGCGTTGCAGGCCTTGTTGCACAAAGCCCGAAGCCATCGCGCGCGCCCGCGTCGGCGCTGGGCAGCACTGGCCGTTGCGGCAACGCTGGTGCTGGCGGCGTTGCTGACGTTGGTCTGGCAGCCCGAGCGCTGGCTCGACAATACCCTGGCCGACTACCACAGCGCCCCCGGCCAACGCCTGGACATCGCCCTGGCGGACGGCAGCGAAGTGACCCTGGACGGCGACAGCGCCATCGACGTCGCCCTCACTGCCGAAGGCCGCAACGTGGTCCTGCGCCGCGGCGCCGCGTTCTTCAAGGTGCGCCATAACGGCCAAGGCTTCGTGGTGCATGCCAACGGTGGCGAGGTGCGCGTGGTGGGCACCCGCTTCGACGTACGCCGCCAGCCCGAGGGCGCGCAGGTGACGGTCGAGGACGGCAAGGTCGCGGTCAGCGCCCAGGCAGCGCTACCCGCGCAACTCATTACCGCCACCCAGCGCCTGGCCTATCACGACGGCCAGTTGGGCGCGGTGCAGGCCATCGACCCGGCCCAGGCCTTTGCCTGGCGCGATGGCCGCCTGAGCCTGCGGCGCCAGCCGTTGGCCGATGTGCTAGAACAACTGCGCCGTGATTACCCGGGCCGCATCCTGCTGCTCAACGCCAGCCTGGGCCAGCGCACGGTCAGTGGCGACTTCGCCTCCCAGGACCCGCTCAGCGTGCTCGCCGCCCTGCAAGGTGTGCTCGGTTTCGAGGTGCAACGGCTGCCAGGCGGCGCACTGGTGATCCGCTAGGGTCAAAAGCGGCGCTTGACGTAACCCGTGCCGCACTAGAGAATGAGATATATTCGCATTCATATCCTTTGCCGCCGATACCCGCAGCCTTGAGCGACCGCCCCTTTACCCGCCACTTGCTGGCCGCGCTGATGCTTGCGGCTGCGGGCAGCTGCGCCATCGCCGAGGCTGCCGACGATACGCCCCGCTACCACTTCGCCCTCAAGCCGCAACCGTTGCCCGCCGCGCTGGCCGTCCTCAGCCAGCTGACCGGGCAGAACCTGGTGTACGCCGACGACAGCCCCTACGACTTGCAAGCGCCTGCGCTGGCCGGTGACTACAGCGCCGAACAGGCCCTGCAGCGCCTGCTGCTGGGAACCCCGTTGAGCTACCGGCGCACCGATGACCACACCTTGGCGGTCGGCCTCGCGGCCAGCAACGCTGCCTCGGTGCAATTGCAGCCGCTGAACATCGACAGCGATCGCGACCGCCTGCCGCGCTACCAGCCCGACGATGCCACCCGCATCACCCGCTCCAACCAGCCCTGGCTGGAACAGCCGCTGTCCATCAGCCGCGTGCCCAACGCAGTGCTGCGCGACCAGCAGCCACGCAACCTCGACGATGCCCTGCGCAATGTCGCGGGGGTCAATCAGGGCAACACGCTAGGCAGCACCCAGGACACCCTGATCAAGCGCGGCTTCGGCGATAACCGCGACGGCTCCATACTGCGCGACGGCATGCCGGTGGTGCAGGGCCGCAACTTCAACGCTACCACCGACAGCGTCGAAGTGCTCAAGGGGCCCACCGCCCTGCTCTACGGCATCCAGGACCCGGGCGGGGTGATCAACGTGGTCAGCAAGGTGCCGCAACGCGTCGCCCACAACGAATTGCAGACCAAGGCGTCGACCTACGCCAAGGGCCGCGCCGGCAGTGATGTCACGCTCGACAGCACCGGCCCCTTGGGCGACAGCGGCCTGGCCTACCGGCTGATCCTCGACCAGCAGGACGAAAACTACTGGCGCAACTACGGCGTGCACCGCGAAACCCTGGTGGCGCCGTCGCTGGCCTGGTACGGCGAAGACGACGAAATTCAACTGGCCTACGAACAACGCCGCTTCGTCACCCCCTTCGACCGCGGCACCGCCATCAACCCCGCCACCGGCCACGTGCTGGAGGTACCCTACGACCGGCGCCTCGACGAACCCTTCAACGACATGCAGGGGCGCTCCGAACTGGCCCGCGCCAGCTACACCCACCGCTTTGCGGGCGACTGGCAGTTACGCGGCATCTACAGCTACAACGAGGAAACCTACGACGCCTACCAGGTGCGCATCACCGCCGTGAACCCGGCTGCGGGCACCCTCACCCGCAGCATGGACGGCACCCTGGGCTCGGTCAGCCGCGACCAGCAGGCGCAGCTCGAGCTGGCCGGCAGCGGCGACTGGCTGGGTTATCAGCACGACCTGCTGATGGGCGTCAGCGCCGAGCACCGCCTGTATTTCCGCGGCGACCTGCTGCGCCAGGCCAGCCAGACCACGTTCAGCTATACCAACCCGGTGTACGGCCTGGAGCCGGTGCCCAGCAGTGTCTCGGCCAGCGCCAGCGACCAGCTCGACCGCCTGCGCAGCGGCGCCTGGTACTTGCGCGACTCGATCCACCTCAACGAACAGTGGATCGCCACCCTCGGCGCGCGTTTCCTGGTGTACGACCAGTACGCTGGCCGTGGCCGGCCGTTCCATGCCAACACCGACATCACCGGCAGCGCCTGGGTGCCCAGCGCCGGACTGGTGTACCGCTTCGCCCCGCAATGGTCGTGGTACGCCAGCTACAGCGAATCGTTCAAGCCCAACTCCAGCATTGCGCCGCTGAATGCTGCGTCCGAGCAGATCATCGATTCCAGTATTCGCCCGGAACAGGCCAAGGCCTGGGAAACCGGGCTCAAGTTCGAGCAGCCCGACGGCGTCACTGCCAGCCTGGCGCTGTACGACATCCGCAAGCGCAATGTGCTGGTCAGCGAAACCATCGACGGCCTGCCGGTCAGCCGCAATGCCGGCGCCGTGCGTTCACGGGGCTTCGAGCTGGAAGCCAGCGGCCGCATCGCCCCGCGCTGGGAACTGATGGGCGCCTATGCCTACACCGATGCCTGGGTCACCCAGGACCCTAGCCTGCAGGGCAAACCTTTGCAGAACGTGCCGCGCCAGACCGCCTCGCTGTACCTCAGCCATGACCTCGGCCAGCTGTTCGGCAGCGGCCAGCTACAGGCCGGCGGCGGCCCGCGCTACGTGGCCGCGCGCGCCGGCGACCCGCAGAACAGCTTCCACCTGCCGGCCTACACGGTGACCGACGCCTTCGCCCGCTTCGACACCCACATCGGCGAGCATAAGGTGCAGGTGCAGCTGAACGTCAACAACTTGTTCAACCGCCACTACTACCCCTCCAGCGTCAGCCAGTACTTCGTTTCCGTGGGTGATCCGCGCCAGCTGGTGCTGTCCAGCCGCGTGGAGTTTTGAGCCTCCCGTGAAAAGAATGAGAAATATTTGCAATAGTTGCTGAGGTGTTTGGCGTCGGCATCCGTGTAGTGAATGAAAGGCAATCTTATTCGCATTCACTTCATTTGGATCCGCACCCATGAAGCACCCTCGCCTCGCCCTCGTCCTGCCGTCACGTCATTCCCTGCCCAAGTCCGCCTGTGCCGTCAGCGTGCTGACCCTGGCGCTGGCGCAGCCGTTGTGGGCGGCCGACAGCCTGGAAATCGGTGCGGTCAACATCGACAGCAGCTCGGTGCAGACGCCTACCGAGAAAAGCCAGGTCAGCTACCAGGCCGTGAGCTCGACCGTGGCCAGCCGCACCGAGGCGCCACTGGTGGAAACCCCGGCCTCGGTCAGCGTGGTCACCCACCGGGTGATCGAAGACCGCGCCCCGCAAAGCCTGGACGAAGCCATCAACGCCGTGGCGGGGGTCAAGCAGGGCAATACCTTGGGCGGCACCCAGGATGCCGTTCTCAAGCGCGGCTTTGGCACCAACCGCGACAACTCGATCATGCGCGACGGCCTGCAGTCGGTGACCGCGCGCAACTTCACCCCTACCACCGAGCGCATCGAAGTGCTCAAGGGCCCGGCCTCCATGCTCTACGGCGTGCAGGACCCCGGCGGGGTGATCAACGTGGTGACCAAGAAACCGCAGCTCACCCAGGCCACTTCGCTGTCGGGCTGGGGCACCAGCTTTGGCGGTGGCGGCGGCCAGATCGACACCACCGGCCCGCTGGGCAATACCGGGCTGGCCTACCGTTTCATCTACGACAAGCAGCAGTACGACTACTGGCGCGACTTCGGCAGCACCGACCAGGAAGTGATAGCCCCCTCCCTGAGCTGGTTCGGCGAAGACACCACTATCACCGGCGCCTACGAGCACATGGGGTATTCGGTGCCCTTCGACCGCGGCACGCAGATCAACACCCAGACCGGCAAGGTTCTCGACATCCCGCGCTCGCGGCGCCTGGACGAGCACTTCAACATCACCACCGGCCGCTCCGACAGCTTCAACCTCAACGCCGAGCACCGCCTTAACGACGACTGGACCCTACGCGCCGGCTACGGCTACAGCCGCAACTATTACAACGACCACCAGCAGCGCTACATCTCCGGCAACTTCACCACCGGCTACATCACCCGCCGCGGCGACGCCACCCGCGATGCCCTGCAAGTGGCCCACACCGCGACCGTCAACGCCCTGGGCAACATCGAGCTGTTGGGCATGCGCCACGAAATGCTGGTGGGCGTCGACTACATGAAGAACGACCGCACCCTAGGCGACCTGATGCGCAGCGCCAACGAGAGCGGCTTCAACTACAACGACCCGGTCTACGGCACCGTGCCGGTACCGGACACCGTCAGCGCCAAGGACAGCGACCAGACCGACAAGCTGCACACCCACGCGCTGTTCGTGCAGGACAATATCCACCTCAACGACCAATGGATTCTGCAGGCGGGCCTGCGCTATGAATCCTTTACCGAGTACACTGGCAAGGGCCGCCCGTTCGTGGTGGGCGCCGACGTCGATAAAAGCAAAGCGGTGCCGCGTCTTGGCCTGGTCTACATGATCCAGCCGGATTGGTCGGTCTACGGTAGCTATTCCGAATCCTTCCGGCCAAACACCTCGATCGCCACGGTCATCGGCGATCTCAAGCCCGAAGAAGCGCAAGCCTACGAACTGGGCACCAAGTTCCAGAACGACCGCATCACCGCCAGCCTGGCGGCCTTCACCATCACCAAGCAGAACGTGCAGACCAGCTGCGGCACCAACTGCGTGCGCCTGGGTGGCGAGGCGCGGTCGCGCGGTATCGAGCTGGAAGTCACCGGCCAGCTCAGCGCCGCCTGGAGCCTGACCGGCAGCTACGCCTACACCGACACCGAATGGACCCAGGACCCGATCCTCAAGGGCCGCCCCCTGGACGGCGTGTCGAAGAACACCGCCGCGCTGTATTTGACCCGCGACTTCGGCCAGGTCGGCATCGGCGACCTGCGCGCCGGCCTGGGTGGCCGCTACATGAGCAAATGGGGCGCCAACGACAGCGCCGCCACCAACAACCGCGAGTACTACCTGCCCGAGGCAACGGTGGCCGATGCCTTCGTGGCCTACAAGCTCAAGGTCGACCAGCGCGACGTGACCCTGCAGTTGAACGTCAAGAACCTGTTCGATGAGACCTACTACGTCAGCAGCAGCGGCACCGGCTCGCCGGCCATTGTCATCGGCGAACCGCGCCAGGTCATCGGCAAGGTCACCCTGGCGTTCTGAACACCGCTCACTCAAAGGAATCGAGATGATCCACAGCACCCTACCCCGGCTGGCGCTGCTCAGCCTCGCCCTGCTGGCCACGCCCAGCTGGGCCGCCAAGGCCAAGGCGCCGGCGGCCCCGACGGTCGACCCAGGCCTGAGCGACTACACCGCCCAGGCCGTGACGGTCGACCCCAAGGCCCGCTACCTGGACGCCGACGGCCGCATTCGCATCGGCGGCGCCGAGCACGTGCGCTATATCGTCCAGCGTTTCAACCAGGCGCTGGTCAAGGCCCACCCCGGCTGGCAGTTCCAGGACGAATCCAAGGGCACCACCAGCGCCGTGCCGCTGCTGACCCATGGCGTGACCCTGTTCGGCGCCCTGGGCCGCGGCATCAATGAACTGGAAACCAGCGCCTACAGCAAGATCGTCGGCACCACGCCGCTGGAAATTCGCATCGCCTACGCCGCCAACGATACCTCCCAGCACCTGGCCACCTCGCTGGCGGTGTACGTCAACCGCGCCAACCCGCTGACCCAGATCAGCGCCCTGCAGGTGACCCGCGTCCTGACCCTCGGCAACCCTGAGGGCGACCTGTCGAGCTGGGGCCAGCTGGGCCTGAGCGGTGACTGGCGCAAGCGCCGCATCCACCCGTATGGCACCCCGGAATTCACCGGTTTCGGCACTTACATGCAAGCCACCCACCTGCGGGGCCGGGCACTGACTCCAGGCTATGAAGCTTACGGCAACACCGAGGCGATCCTCGCGCGGCTGGCTGGCGACCCTGCCGGCCTGGCGGTGGCGGCCATCGGCCTGGAGAACAAGCAGATCAAGCAACTGCCGATTCACGACGACCAGGACGGCGGCCTGACCACCGGCACCGAGGCCCAGGTACGCGACGGCCGCTACCCCTATGGGCGCTACCTGTACCTGTACCTGCGCCGCGAGCCCGGCAAGGCCGTAGATCCACTGGTGCGCGAATACCTGCGCTTCGTGCTGTCGCGCCAGGGCCAGGAGATTATCGCCGGGCAGCCCAAAGGCTATTTCCCCCTGAGCGCTCAGGATGCCAAGGCCGAACTGGCCAAACTGGATGAGGTCGCCGCACCATGATCGTTTCGTACACCCGCACTACCGCGCTGGCACTGGTCGCTGCGGCCTGGCTGGGGGGCGCCTCGGCGGCCGACCTGCGACCTCCGGCCCAGGCCAGCTACCTGACCGCTGAAGGCGCCATCGCCATCATCGGCAACGACGGCATGCAGCCGTTGATGGAACAACTGGATGCGCTGTTCATCAAGCAGCATCCCGGCTTTCGCTTTGCGGTGCGCGGCGAAGGCTCGTCGGTCGGCATTCCGGCCCTGACCGCCGGGGCCACGGCTATCGCGCCGCTGTCCCGCGAGGCCTGGCTGGGTGACATTCACGGCTTCGAGCAGGTGTTCGGGCGCAAGCCGCTGGACATCCGCATTGGCTACTCGGGCTGGGGCCCGCGCGACACCGGCAAGACCCCGCCCGCTGTGTATGTCAACCCGGACAACCCGCTGCAGAAGCTGAGCATGGAGCAGCTGGCGCGGATAGTGACGGCCGGGCAGCCCGAAGGCGATATCAACACCTGGGGGCAAGTGGGCTTGCCCAGTGAGTGGGCCAAGCGGCGCATTCATGTGTATGGGCTGCGCGACGACGGCGGTTTTGCGACTAACCAGCGGATCGATCGCTTTGGCGGCTTGCCGTTCAGCGTGCACTACGAGGCGCTGGACACGGTCGCTGAAGTGCTCAAGGCGGTGGCGGGCGACAGCCATGGGATTGCCCTGACCGGCTGGGCCAATACCGAGAAACTGGCACCGGGTTTGCGCCTGGTTGCGCTCAGCCGCGAGCCGGGCACCGCGGCCCATGGGCCGAGTCGGGATGAGGTCGGGCGTGGTGAGTATCCGTTGTCGGCGTACTTGCACCTGTATGTGAATGCCGAACCGGGCGAGCCGCTGGAGCCGTTTATCAAGGCTTATCTGCAGCTGGCGCTGAGCGATGAGGGGCAGGCGCTGGTGAAGGCGCAGATCGATACGTCACAGGGGTATGTGCCGTTGAGCGCTGAAGAGCTGGCGCGGGAGCGGAAGAAGTTGGAGGGGCTGTAACGGCTGCCTGGCGCTGAGTTCTTCAGCGCCAGGCAGGACGCCCAGCTCGCAGGCTGCGGTCGAGCGCGACCCCGGCAGCTCCTAACCCGACCGTATTACACCCCGATAGTGGTTTGCGAATACGGTCGGGGGCGGCTGCAACCTACCGCTTCATGAATTGTTAATACAGTCGGGGGCGGCTGCAACCCACCGCTTGATGAATTGTTAATACGGTCGGGGTAGGAGCGGCCTTGGCTGCGAGCTTTTGAGGGTTTAGGCCAATGCGCCGAGGTCCGCAGCGGTGAAAGGCTTGAGGCTGGCGCTGTCGCCGGCGCGTACTTTTGCCACCCACCGCGGGTCGCTGAGCAAGGCGCGGCCGACGGCGATCAGGTCGAACTCACCCTTGTCCATGCGCTCCACCAACTTGCCCAGGCTGGCCGGCTGCGAGCTTTCGCCGCCGAACGCCGCGAGGAAGTCCCCCGACAACCCCACCGAACCGACGCTGATGGTCGCCGCGCCGGTGAGCTTCTTCGCCCAACCGGCGAAGTTCAGCCCCTCTTCACCGTCCAGCTCAGGGAACTCAGGCTCCCAGAAGCGTCGCTGCGAGCAGTGCAGAATGTCCGCTCCGGCTTCCACCAACGGCAGCAGCCAATCGGTCATCGCCGCCGGAGTCGTCGCCAGGCGTGCGCTGTACTCCTGTTGTTTCCACTGGCTCAAGCGCAGGATCACCGGGAAATCCGGGCCGACCGCGGCGCGTACCGCCTTGACCACTTCCCCAGCGAAGCGCGAACGTTCCTTGATGCTGGCGCCGTTGAAATGGTCGGTGCGCTGGTTGGTGCCATCCCAGAAGAACTGATCCAGCAGATAGCCGTGGGCACCGTGGATTTCCACGGTGTCGAAGCCCAGGCGCTTGGAATCCGCTGCCGCCTGGGCGAAGGCGGCGATGGTGTCGGCGATAGCTTCATCGCTCATGGCCTCGCCACGGGGGGTGTCACGGGCGACCAGGCCCGAGGGGCTTTCGATGCCGTGGGCCGGGGTCCAGTCGGTCATGAAGCTGGCCACCGCCCCCACGTGCCAGATCTGCGGGCCCATCTTGCCGCCCGCGGTGTGCACGCTGTCGATCACCTGTTTCCAGCCCGCCAATGCCTGCTCGCCATGGAAGAACGGAATGCCTGGGTCGTTGCGCGAGGCCGGGCGGTTGATCACCGTGCCTTCGGACAGAATCAGGCCCACATCGGCTTCGGCGCGGCGCTGGTAGTAGGCGGCGATCGCCTCGTTCGGCACGCCCTCGGGGGCGAAGGAACGGGTCATTGGCGCCATCACGATGCGGTTTTTCAGGTTCAGGGACTTGAGCGTGAAGGGCTGAAACAGGGAGTTGAGGTCAGGCGAACTCATGTCGCGAAGCTCCGTGGGAAATGAGGCTTCATAGTATAAGATGTATACTAGATATCAATCAGGCACTTCGCTGCTATCAGGTATACAGGAGGAAACCACCCATGCCGCCCCTCGACACGCCCACGGTGCCCCGTGAGGTCTACCGTTCCGACTGCACCAGCCGGGTACTGCTGGACCAGATCGCGGACAAGTGGTCGATCTTGATCCTGGCCGCGTTATGCAAGCAGCCGCTGCGTTTCAACGAGATCCGCCGGCGCCTCGATGGCATCACCCAAAAAGCCCTGACCCAGGCGTTGCGGCGCCTCGAACGCAGCGGCATCGTTGCCCGGCGGGTGATTCCCAGCTCACAGGTGGCGGTGGAGTACAGCATTACCGAACTGGGGCGCACCCTTGAGGAGCCGTTTCGGGCGTTGTACCACTGGACGGTGAAGCATTCAGGAGATGTGCTGAAGGCGCAGGAAGCGTTCGATGCACAGGTGGTGCCGGCGGACGCTTGAGCGGCCGCCGCCTTGATGGTTACTTCGCCAAAGCTTCGTCTACGGCCTTAAGAAGGCGCGGATCATCCGCCGCCACATCGGGTGCGAAACGTTCGACCACTTCACCATCGCGGCCAATCAGGAACTTCTCGAAATTCCACTGGATTTCCGGCACTGGCCGTACCGGGATGCCCTTGCCGGTCAGGCGTTCGCGCCATGGGCCCTCGCCTACCGCATCGGCCTTGGCGGCAGTGAGTGCCTGGTACAGCGGGTGCTTCGCTTCGTCGACGACGGAAATCTTCGAGAACAGTGGGAACTGCACGTCGTAGGTCAGCTTGCAGAAATCCTTGATCTCTTCATCGCTGCCAGGCTCTTGCGCCTTGAAGTCGTTGGCGGGGAAACCCAGCACTTCGAAGCCTTGCTCGCGCTTGTCTTCGTAGAGCTTTTCCAGCCCTTCGTAGTGAAAGGTGAGGCCGCACTTGGAGGCCACATTGACCACCAGCAGCACCTTGCCCTTGTAGGGCTCCAGGGTCTGCTCGCCGCCATCGATGGTCTTGACCGGGATGCTGAATAGATTGCTCATGCACTGCTCCTCTGGAGGGGTCGGAGCACCACTGTAATCCTCCCACCCAGTGCATTCAATCAGCGGCGCCTAGCGTGGCCGGTCGGCCTCGCTCAGGCACTCGGCCTCGCTCAGTTCCATGGGCTGGCCGAGCAGGAAGCCCTGCACCTTGTTAACCCCCAGCCCTCGCAGCGCGTCCAGCTCGCCGGCGGTTTCCACGCCTTCGGCGATCACCGTGCTGCCGGTCTCGCGGGCGAAGGCGATCAGCGCCGAGGCCATGGCGCGTAGTGTAGGGTCCTGGTCGATGCCGCGGGTCAGGCTCATGTCGAGCTTGATCATGTCGGGGCTGAGCTTGACGATATGGCGCATGCTGGCAAAACCGGCGCCGGCATCGTCGATGGCTACGCGCACGCCGGCGCGGCGCAGGTTTTCCAGGGCGTCGTGCAGGTGCTCGTAGTCGTTGATCACCGCGTGCTCGGTGATTTCCAGCACCAGCCGGTGGGCCGGGTGGCCGTGCAGCAGGGTCGCCAGGCGGCCGCTGAAAATCAGCTGCGGCGAGCAATTGAGGGTCAGGTAGATGTCATCGGGAAAATGCGCCAGGCCGTGCAGGGCCAGCTCGATGGCGCGGCCTTCGAGGTCTATCCCCAGGCCGGCTTCGGCGGCGTCCTGGAACCACAGGTCGGGGGTGCGCGGGTTGTCTTCGTGGGTGAAACGCGACAGGCACTCCCAGCCGCCGATGGCCAGGGTCTTGGCATCGAAGATCGGCTGGTAGACGATGTGCGGCTGAAAGCCCTGCAGCACTTCGAAGATCTGCCGGTGCTTGGTCATGCGCGCGCGGACCTGCTTGAGGTCCTGTTCGAGTTCATCGGTGACTAGCTCGGCGAAGGCGCGCATCACCTGCATGTCACGCTCGCCGAGGCTGGGGTCCGGGGCGAAGCCGAAGCAGCAGAAGGTGCCGTAGAGCTTGCCGTCGCTGAGGTAGATGGGCACGCTCATGTGCGAACCAATCGGCAACGCCGTGGTTTCCGGCATGGCCATGGCCATCGGCACGTCGGCGGTGTTGGGAATCAGCTGGGGCATTTCACCGTTCACCACCCGCTGGCAGTAGCCGACGTCCAGAGACAGGGCATCGCCGCGCTTGATGGGACCGCCGCCGTCATCGTCGACGTGGGTGAACAGGCGGTCGGTGTCGCGAAACTGCGAGACGAAGGCGACGTCCATGTTCAGGTGCTTGCGCAAGGTGCGCAGCACGCGTTCCACGTGGCCCGCATCGGCGTTGATCGGTTGTTTGAGGGTGAGCAGGTTGGCAAGTTGAGCGGCTGACATTCCATTGGCCTCCAAGGTCCTGAGGGTACAGATGACGCGCAAAATATGGAGCAAGCCTGAGCGCTAGCCTAGCAGCAAAGTGTAACGCCAGCGAATCAGGTGGATCATCGGGCGGGATGCTCACGGGAAGGTGAATTGCATGGCCACGGTGACGGACAGCATCACGGCGAGATACAGGCCCAGCGCCACGTAGGCACCGGTCTTGGCATAGTCGAGCAAGGTACGGGACATACTGCAATCCTCAGGTCGAAGCACGGGGCATTCCATGGTTGCCGCTTGTCTTGGATAGCGGCGGGGAACGTGAGTTCTATAGGTGTCGTTGGTCGGATCGCATCATCGCGCAATGCGCCGGTGCTGGATAACGATCATTGTCTATGGCGTCTATTGACGGCGTTGATGCCAGGCGCGTTTTTTTGTATCGCCACCGTTACCCTAATTCGCTTGCCATCGCCCCCCGGACAGCTGAGCATCGCGCACCTTTTTCTACCTCAGCGAGTCACGCGAATGAAAGTCTTCTCTGCCCTGGCCTTGGCTTTGTCCCTGGCAAGCACTGGCGCCATGGCCAACGAAGTCGTAGGCGCGGTCGTCGGCGGCGCGGCAGGTGCGGTGGTCGGCAACTCGGTGTCGGGTACCCAAGGCGCCGTAGTGGGCGCGGTCGCCGGTGGCGTGCTCGGCGCGGTGGTGTCCAACCTGCTGGAAGACGGCCACGGCCATCACGGCGGTGGCCACGAGCAGCGCGGCGGCCCGGGCCCGCAAATGATGCACGGCGGCCCAGGCCCCGAGCATTTCCATGACGACCACCGTGGCCCCGGCCCGGATGGCTACGGCCAGCGCTGAGCGGTTACCGGTTTGAGATGAGATAGGGCCCTGCGGGGCCCTTTTTCATGGGTTGCCGACGCTGCCGGCAATGCCCTCGCGGCACTCGCGCAGCGCGGCGACGATGCTGTCGTGGGCGTCGACCATGCGTGCCACCGGCCCCACCAGGGTGATGGCGTACTGGCCTTGGGCAGTGTTGAGCCCCATCGCCACGCCCCCCACGCCCGTCATGTGTTCGCCGATATCGGTGGCATAGCCCAGGCGGCGAATATCCGGCAACTGGGCGAGCAATTGCTCCAGGGTGCAGGTCAGGGGCGTCACCTGCTTGATCTTGCCGTCGAGCAAAGTGCGAACCTCGTCATCGCTCATGCTCGCCAGCAGCGCCTTGCCGCCCGAGGTGGCGTAAATCGTCAGGAAGGTCCCGGAGCCCGGCGCCACACGCAGTTCGTGGTGGGAAACCACCGTATACAGGATGATCAGCTCCAGGCCGGCGGCATGGGTCAGCACCGCCGTTTCGCCCGTGTCCGCGGCCAGCGTCTCGAGAAATGGTCGCGCCCGCAGCGTGATGTCGACGTGGCTGCGTGACGCCAGGCGCATCAACGCCGGGCCCAGGCGCACCCCGCCGGCACCGCGCACTTCCAATAGCTGCTCCAGCGCCAGGGCGTCCACCAGCCGTTGCACGGTGGAACGTGGCAGCTCGATGCGCTTGGCGATCTCGCCCAGGCTCAGGCCCGTGGGCACATTCTCCAGGCTGCGCAGGATCGCCGCCGCCCGGGAAATCACTTGTATGCCGTTACGTTCGGCGTCGTCGTTGCTCATCCACTTGCTCCATGTATCACTGGTCGGTACACTGCACCGAATTCTAGCCCTGCCAGGCCATTTCGTCTTCGGTTTTTTACCGTCGCGCAGAAAACGCCGGCCTGTACCGATGATACCGTTACCGTGACTCCCGCACCCACTCCAGCGCCCCCGCCGCCCGCTCCTACCCCGTTCACCGGGCGCCTGGCGCTGGGCCTGGTGGGCGTGCTGATCGCTGCCCTCACCTCCGGCATCAACGACCGGGTCACCGACCTGGCGCTGGTCGACCTGCTCGGCCATTTTGGCCTGGGCCACGACCAGGGCAGCTGGATCAGCAGCGTGTACGCCGCCGCCGAAGTGTCGGCGATGCTGCTGGCACCCTGGTTCGCGGTGACCTTGTCACTGCGCCGCTTCGCCATCGTCGTCACCCTGCTGTTCGCGGTGTTCGGCATGCTCTGCCCGTTCGCCCCCAACGTCGAGAGCCTGGTGGCCCTGCGGATTCTGCAGGGCTTGGCCGGCGGTGCCCTGCCGCCCTTGCTGATGACCGTGGCGCTGCGCTTCCTGCCCTGGCACATCAAGCTCTATGGTCTGTCGGCCTACGCCCTGACCGCCACCTTTGGACCCAACCTGGCCTTGCCGCTCACCGCGCTGTGGACCGAAGGCGCGGACTGGCGGCTGGTGTTCTGGGAGATCGTCCCGGCCTGCCTGCTGGGCGCTGCGCTGATCGCCTACGGCCTGCCCCAGGACCCGCTGCGCCTGGAGCGCTTCAAGCAATTCGACTGGCGCGGTGCGTTGCTCGGCGCTGGCGGCCTGACCCTGCTGATTCTCGGCCTGACCCAGGGCGAACGCCTGGACTGGTTCGCCTCGCCGCTGATCGTCTGCCTGCTGCTGGGCGCCGCCCTGTGCCTGCCAGCCTTCGTGCTCAATGAGTGGTTTCACCCACTGCCGCTGTTCAAAGTGCAACTGCTGGAACGGCGCAACTTCGCCTACGGCATTCTGACCCTGATGCTGTTCCTGTTCGTCGGCCTGGCCGGCAGCGCCATCCCCAGTGCCTACCTGGGTGCAATTCAGGGTTACCGGCCGTTGCAGACCATGCCGCTGGCGCTGAGCATCGGCCTGCCGCAATTGCTGCTGGCACCGCTGGTGGCAACGGTGATCAACCGCAACTGGGTGGACGCCCGCTACGTGATCGGCGCCGGCCTGGTGCTGCTGACCCTCGCCTGCCTGGGTGGCGCGCAGCTGGACAGCAGCTGGAACCGCGACGATTTCTACTGGCTGCAGGCCCTGCATGCGTTCGGCCAGCCGATGGTGGTGGTGCCGTTGCTGATGCTGGCCACGGGTGTGATCGCCCCCATGGAGGGCCCTTTCGCCTCGGCCATGGTCAACAGCCTGCGCGGCCTGGCTTCGGTGCTGGCCGGCGTGGCGCTGGAGAACTTCATCACCGCCCGCGAACACTTCCATTCCAACGTGCTGGTCGACCGCCTGGGCAACCAGCTCAGCCAACTGGCACCGCTGCTGCCCGCCGACAGCGCAGCCTTGGCCGGACGTATTCACCGCCAGGCGCTGGTGTTGACCTACGCCGATGCCTACCTGGGGGTGATCGCCGTGATCGCCCTGCTGGCGCTGGTGCTGTTGATTCTGCCCAAGCGCGCCTACCCACCCCAACCGCCGAGACTTTCGTGAGCAACGCCATGAAGCATAAAACCGCCATTTCCCTGGTCAGCCTGGGCGTCGTTCTGTGCGTCGCCTATGGGGCCTATCACCTGCTGGCCAGCAACGGGCGCGAGCAGACTGACGATGCCTATATCCGCGCCGATTCGGTGCTGATCGCGCCCCGCGTGGGCGGGCAGATCACCGAGGTGGCCGTCGACGACAACCAGCGGGTCAAGGCCGGTCAACTGTTGGCACGCCTGGACGACGGCGATTACCTCGCCGCCCAGGCTGCCGCGGCGGCTACCCTGGCCGGTGCCCGTGCCGAGCAGAAGAACCTCGACGCCAGCATCGCCCGCCAGGCCGCGGTGATCGACCAGGCCGCCGCCAGCACCCGTGCATCCAGCGCCACCCTGAAGTTCGCCGAGGCCAACGCCCAGCGCTACCGCAACCTGTCCAGCACCGGTGCCGGTACCCGCCAGGAGAGCCAGCGCTCCGACGCCGAGCTGCAGGGCGCCCAGGCGGCCCGTGACCGCGATGCCGCGGCCCAGGTCGCCGCCGCCCGCAGCCTGGATGTCCTCAAGGCCCAGCGCGAAGTTGCCCAGGCCACCGTCGCCCATGCCGAAGCGGCGCTGCGCCAGGCCGACCTGAATGTCAGCTATACGCGCATCACCGCACCCCAGGACGGCATGATCGGCCAGCGTTCGGCCCGCGCCGGCGCCTATGTGGCCCTCGGTACGCCGTTGATGGCCGTGGTACCGCTGAACGATATCTACGTGGTCGCCAACTTCCGCGAAACCCAGCTGGCGCACATGCGCGCCAACCAGAGCGTGAGCATTCACGTTGACAGCCATCCCGCCCAGCCCTTCAAGGGCCACCTGGAAAGCCTGTCGCCGGCCACCGGCGCCAGCTTCGCGGCGATCGCCCCCGACAACGCCACCGGCAACTTCACCAAGATCGCCCAGCGCATTCCGGTGAAGATTCGCTTCGAGCCGGGCCAGGCGCATATGGAGGCCTTGCGCGTGGGCATGTCGGTGGTGGTCGATGTCACTACCGATGAGGGCCAATGACATGTGGCGTGCAGTCTCGGTATTGAGCCTCGCGGCCAGCCTGGCGGCCTGCAGCGTGGGCCCCGATTTCGTCAAGCCGCAGGCCGCCCTGCCCAACCAATGGATCACGGGTGCGAGCCAGGCGGCGCCGGTGGACCGCCAGTGGTGGCAGCAGCTCGGCGACCCGCAACTTACTGCGCTGGTGGAGCGCGCCGCCAGTGCCAACCTTGACGTGCGCACCGCCAGCAACCGCCTGGAGCAAAGCCGTATCGGCCGCCAGGTCAGTGGCGCCGCGCAGTTACCCGGTGTGTCGGCGCAAGGCGCCTACCAGCGCGAACGCAACAGCGAAGTGGGCCTCAACGACCCGTCCAAGCTTGACGGCATGGCGCCGTTCGAGCTGTGGAGCAGCGCCGTCGACGCCAGTTGGGAGGTCGACCTGTGGGGCCATGTACGCCGCACGCTGGAGGCCGCCGACGCCGAAGTCGCCCTGACCCAGGCCGAGCGCGATGGCGTGGTACTGAGCGTGACCGCGCAAATGGCCAGCGACTATGTGCGCCTGCGCGGCGTGCAGGCGCGCCTGGCCGTGGCCCAACAGAACCTGGACATCGCCCGGCAGAACCAGCAGCTCACCCAGCAGCGCTTCGACAACGGCGTGACCACCCGCCTCGACACCGCCAACGCCGGCGCCGCCGTGGCCACCCTGGAGGCCATACTGCCGCTGCTGGAAGCCGACCAGGCGCGGCTGATCAACGCCATCAGCTTCCTGCTGGGCGCCCCGCCCGGCAGCTTGCAGGCCGAGCTGCAAACACCCAAGGCCATTCCCCACCCGGCCCCGGATGTGCCCATGGGCCTGCCTTCGGAACTGGCGCAACGGCGCCCCGACATTCAACGCGCTGAAGCTGCCCTGCACCGCGCCACCGCCGCCATCGGCGTGGCCAAGGCGGATTTCTACCCACGCCTGAGCCTGGGCGCCAGCTTCGGCTTCTCGGCGTTGGATGGCAGTGATTTCGGCGCCTGGAATTCCCGCGACTGGTCCTATGGACCGAGCCTTTACCTGCCGATTTTCCAGGGCGGGCGCCTGACCGGCACCCTGGCCCTGCGCGAGCACCAGCAGCAGGCAGCGGCCATCAACTACCAACGCACGGTGCTGGCGGCCTGGCATGAGGTGGATGACGCGATGATCGACTACGGCGCCGAGCAGCGCCACTACACCGCCCTGAACCGCGCGGTGGTGGAGAACCAGCAGGCACTGGACATGGCCCGCCAGCGTTACAAGGAAGGGGCGATCGACTTTCTCAACGTGCTGACGGTGCAGCGCGCATTGCTGGATACCCAGAGCGCGCTGGTGGTCAGCGCGACCCAGGCCACCCTGGATCGCGTGCAGCTGTACAAGGCCCTCGGCGGCGGTTGGCCGAAGGGGTGAGGTGGCTTTAATGGCCCCATCGCGAGCATCGCCCGCTCCAACAGACTTTGAGTTTGCTGTTGGAGCGGGTGATGCCCGCGATGGGGCCGGCAGCCCCCCTACTTGCCTTGAGCCTTCTGCTGGT
>Ga0308164_10001002_pt1 | contig 36597 bp, 37 predicted proteins | sample PhyTR2_FD_201031 | JGI IMG/M metagenome (GOLD analysis project Ga0308164, IMG submission 201031) | Phyllosphere microbial communities from UC Gill Tract Community Farm, Albany, California, United States - DLSLT.R2 | ecosystem: Host-associated > Plants > Phyllosphere > Unclassified | place: USA... | reverse complement strand
CAAAACGATAATTAGTATTAAAAAATATTAATTTAGCCAAGTTCGAAATATATGTATTTTGTAATCTTGCAATTTTTTACTTAGTAATATTGATAAAAAAATAAGTAATCAGTCTCACAAAACGATAATTAGTATTAAAAAATATTAATTTAGCCAAGTTCGAAATATATGTATTTTGTAATCTTGCAATTTTTTACTTAGTAATATTGATAAAAAAATAAGTAATCAGTCTCACAAAACGATAATTAGTATTAAAAAATATTAATTTAGCCAAGTTCGAAATATATGTATTTTGTAATCTTGCAATTTTTTACTTAGTAATATTGATAAAAAAATAAGTAATCAGTCTCACAAAACGATAGATATGCGCTATAATATAGCGGTTATATACAAGTTAGCAGACAGCAGGTTGGAGCGCGGAGAATATAACAACACAACAAATGGAAATTTAAGGTCTTTTTTAGAGAAAGAAAACCTTAAGAGTAAAATAACTAATAAATAAATAATATGGAATTTGAAAAATTAGGTCTAAATGATGTCTTAAAAAAATTAAAGGAAGAATTGGAAAGTTTTAAAAACGCAAAAATTAAGTGTGGAATTATTGGTAGAAGTGGTACTGGAAAATCATCCCTAATTAATGCAATAGTAGGAGAAGAAGTTGCAGAAGTTGGAGAAATTGAAACCACTATGAATGTAAAAGAACCTATCCAACACGGAGGTTTATTATTTTATGACTTACCAGGCTGTTCTACATCTAATTTTCCAAAAGAAAATTATATAGAAGAATTTAATATTCACGATTTTGATTGTGTTATTTTAGTCACTGCTGATAGGTTTTATGAAGATGATTTATTTCTAATACAAGAATTAATACGAATAAAAAAACCAGTTTATGCCGTAAGAACTAAAATAGACTTTTCAGTAGATAGAGGATTAAAAAGAGGCATTAGTGAAAGTGAAACATATGCTACTATCTTTAATAACTTAACAGAAATGTTAAAAGGATATAGAGTTAAAGGAATTTATCTCACATCTTCTGATTTTCCGACTCAGTATGATCTAAGTAAATTACTAGAAGATATATATTCAAGCTTAAGTGCTTTTAAAAAGGAAAGATTTATAGCGGACATAAACATAACAAGTGAGACTATACTTTTAGATAAAAGAAAAATTGCGGATAAAATTGTTTCTCGCTATTCTGCATTAGCCGCTACAAATGGTTTAAACCCAGTTCCAGGATTAGACATTGGAGTTGATATTGCCTTAATGATTGCAATGTCAAAACAAGTTCAGAATATTTATGGAATTACTACGGAACAGCAAGAATATAGTATGCAACTTTTAGATAAAAAAAGCGCTAAATTCATTGCTACCAAAGTACTTCAATATACATCAACATACGGTGGAAAGGAAGCGATAATGTTATTACTTAAAAAAATTAGTACAACGGTAGCTGCCAAAACTGCTTCAAAATGGGTTCCTTTTGTTGGCCCAATAATCGCAGCAGGTATAGGATTTAAAATGACATCTTGGATTGGAAATGATATGATAAAAGATGCAGAAGAAATAGCTCAAGAAACATTTAATTCATTCAAAAAGACAGAAACAACTTTTTAGTATTATATAAAATAATTTCGTCTTATTTCTTAAACAAATTTAGTTGCGTGTTTGTGATGTTCGGTTCTTCTAAGGAAAATATTGACATACATACCCGCAACTTTTTTATACATTTACACAAACAAAGAGTAGAATGAGTACAAATAAAAAGAACAGTTAAAAAAGAAACTTTTAAAGCAAATTTTTTAAATTATTTTTGATTTTTAAATTGGAAAATTAGAAACCACTGAATTTGGAAAATAATTGCAATAAATTGTAATGGACTAACATAAAAATAAACTGCCGATCTGCTAACAGTGGTTTTGCAAGATTGCGAAATATGTGGTAAATTCACGTTTATCTTTCGCAAGAAATTTAGTAGTAACAGAAAAATCTGGGTTACGAAGTTCGCAACCTCGCAAAGCCACAACACGTTACCTGCAATTTTTCAAATACTATGGAAAAGATAATAGATGGGATAATCAATCCTATAGAATATTATAAAAAAGATAATATCAAAATTTTATGGATTCTCAAAGAAGGGAATGTAGATATAAATGATTATAATAAGAAAAGGAATATTTGCGAAGAATTTAAAAATGGTGAACATATCAAAAATGCACTATCAATAGCAACATTTCGAAAAATAATTTATGCATCATACTGGATTTTTAATAAACACATGAATTGGGATGAAATTCCTTATTCAAATGACCTAGAGTGTTACAATATAGTTAATAATATTGCGTATATCAACATTAACAAATATCCAGCTGGAAATAAATCTTCTGATTCTGAACTATATAAAATATACGAAAAAGAAAAAAAGGATCTTTTAAATCAAATTGAAAATATAAATCCGGAAGTAATTATTTTTGGTAATACTTTTAAATTTTTTAAAAACGATTTACATATTATAAATTGGGATATCCAAAACAGTGAACAGAAGTTTTCAGAAGAAAGCAATTATTACATTGTAAAGAATAAAGGTTTAATAATTAATGCTTATCACCCTGCATACCCACGATTGAATAACTTTAAGTACAGTAATGAAATAAGAGAAATCTATACTAATTATTTAAAATCAAAACTATGATTAATGACATAATTCTAAAAGGGAACGCTTACCATACAATGGATGATAGGCAAAGAGAAATCGGTAAAGGTTATATTGTAAACCTTGGTGAATTGCAAGGTTTTAATGCAGAATTTTCTATATTCAAGAAAGGAAATGCATATTATATTTATGATGAAAAATTTAAAGAAATTACAAAAGGGTTTGAAGTTAATTTAGGTACTTTTAGAAATACCGCAGGAAAAACAATAAATTTCGAAAAAGGTAATGCTATTTATACCTATGATATAAAATTTAAAGAAGTAAGTAAACGTTTCAAATAAAACTGCAGGTAATAACTAAGCTTTCGTCTTGTCCGCAGGACACGAGATGAAAGCCCGTTGAACGGAAGCTCCGGGAGCTTGGCCGTCTATGGAGTTTTCGATTTTAGGATTTAGGGTAACAAAGCAGTTTTTTGGAATGACTGCTTTTTTTTGTGGCATTTGGTAGCCTTTATGAGTGGTTTTCTGCAGGTTTTTCTTCGCTGCAGCATATAAATTCCCTTACCCGCAAAGGTTATTTTGCAGACAATGGTTGGATAACGAAAAGAAATTCCGGTGGCGGACCGCGCTGCCCGAAAACAGCTATAGTGACTAAGTTTCCTTCCTTGCAACTTCGACATTTCCGGAGCAAAGTTTTCGGTTTTGCTGCAGTAACTCTGATTTTCAAATCGGATTGCAGTGCCTGCAGTTTCCCACGCTTCCAGCTGCTGCTCAGGATGCCGTAATGCCGGATCCTTACAAATCTTTTCGGTAAAATATGCATCGAAAACCTCCGGACAAACTCCGTGTTTGCAAGAGTCATTTCCTTTTTTTCGCCGCCTTTGCGGTAATCTTTGTACTCAAAACGGACCTGCTGATCCGTCACTTCTTTTATGCGGTGATTGCTGATGGCGACTTTGTGAGTGTATCTCCCCAAGTACTCGATCACCTGTTTCGGGCCGCCAAAAGGCCGCTTGGCATATACAACCCAGTTCTTGGTGAAGAGTTTCTCCATTAAATCCCGGTCAGTAATTCCACAGGCTCTTAAGGAAGTCACAAACTTTGCCCGAAAGACTTTGCTCAGCGATTTTACTGGAAACAGAAACTTATCCGTCCTTACTTTCTTTCTCCATTTTCCCTGCATCGTGAGACCACCTCCCGGCACAATGCAGTGCAGATGCGGATGAAGGCTCAGATTTTGTCCCCATGTGTGAAGTATGGCAATCATTCCCAACTGAAGGCCTTCGGTTTTGCCGAACTGGTTTAAAGTAGCCCAGGCGGCCTCAAATAAGGCTTTGTAAATGAGTTGGGGCTGGGATATTGCTAGCCCATTCAACTCCTCCGGCAGGGTAAAAACACATGGTAATAGCTGCAGGGCAAGAGGTCCTGTTCGCGCTTTTGGATCCATTCTTCCTTTTTGTGTCCCTGACACTGCGGACAGTGCCGGTTACGGCAGGAGTTGTAGCTGATGGAAAGATTTCCGCAACCATCACACGTATCAATATGACCACCCAAGGCAGAAGTCCGGCAGTTGGACAATGCCCTAAGCGTCTTTTCCTGATGAACGCTGAAGTTTTGGGATGATAAATTGATTTTGCGAAGAACTTCTGCTACACTCGCACCTTTACTTCGGGCCTGCATTCCTGCTGCATAAAGTAAATACCGTATCCAAAGGACTGTGCGGTTTTTGGTCCGAGAGCTGGCACACATGAAGATATTCCATTGTACTTTCAATACGCTCATGACCCAGAAGTTTCTGTACCATGATGATTGGAACGCCGTCTTCCAAAAGGTGTCTGGCATAAGAATGCCGCAACGTGTGGGTGTGAACGTCTTTGGTGATGCCGGCTTTTTTAGAAATGGTTTTTATTACCCACTGCACACCGCGCTGGCTGTAGCGGGAATCGAAATCTTTGCTGGCAGACCGTGAAGCCCTGTGCTGAGCGCATCAATCTCTTCAATATTCCTGTTATGGTTTCCATTGAATAAATACTGAACCGGATTCTCAATACTGATGAAGGTTTTCAGTCCCCGGATCAAATGTTCCGACAAGGGAACGTAACGGTCTTTGCTCCCTTTACCCTGAACAACATGCAACATCTTCCGGTCAAAATCCAGATGCTGAAGTTCGATATTCCTTACTTCCATGCAGCGCAGTCCACAGCCGTATATCAGACCGATGAGCAGTTTATGTTTCAGGAGTTCGGCACTCTGAAGCATACGCCAGATCTCTTCCCGACTCAGGATTACAGGAAGTTTCTTCACTTTAGCAATGGTGGGAAGGTGCAGAAAACTATAAGGCAAACCCTCAGTTTTCAGCAGGAACCGAAGACCGTATACAGTATGCTTAAAATACGATTGCGAAGGGGTTCTGCTCCGCCGCTGCAGTTCAAAAAGATAATCTTTGACCTGTTCAGGATCCAGTTCGGTGGGCAAAGTTCCAAAGTGAAGCGCCAGGGCCGCCACATGACGGGAATAATTATAAAAGGTTCTGGGGCTCCTGCCCAGGATAGAAATATTCCGCTCAAAGCGTTGCAGCAGTTCAGCAAAACCACTAACTTCGCTCGAGGCGCGGTTCAGAATTTTGTTTACCCTTAACTCCTCCGGAGATTTTTTTTTGTAGCCATTTTATAGATTTTTTTTTGTTTAACCAAAGTTAATAAAACAGCGAAGGGAAAAGCTACCGGAGGTTTAGTTCAACAAGGGTTTTGCAATAGTGTGGCGAAATTGCAAAGTTCAAAAGTATTACTTCGATTGAACTTTTGTTTTTTAATTGAAGATTTGTGATTCCATTGCCCTACCAATGGGAAAGCTTAAGAAACGTTATAATTGCGATTAAAATCTTAAAAACGATACTATGAGTAAAAAAATAGAACAATCTAACCCTATTAGAGTATATGCAGAAATGAGAGAAAAAGAATTGGCTCTGGTGCAGATTGTTGATTACTATAATGAAACTTTTAGATATGAAATTCTATCTAGTGTAACCGCTACTGTTTTTCCCAATAAAGTTGTTGCTCAAAAGGCAGTAAATGAATTTGAGAGATTTCATCCGGATATTCATGTTGATAATTTTAAATATGTTGAAGTTTTAAATTACAAAAAATAATTCTCACAAAACGACAATTATTTTAACATCTATTAGATAGATAAAAAAAAATGTAAAAAATAGACTTACAATGTGAAATATTAAATAGATAATCGATTTATTTCCGATTATCTATTTTTATTTTTACATTTGTATCGTGAGTATTGAAGTTTTAATCCAAAAATATACTGCGCACCCGATTCCTCATCAGGTGTTATTAAGTCTTTTAAAAGAGTATAAAAGGCCTAATGATAAAATTCATTCTCTCATAAATGAGGAAAAACTAATCTCATTGAAAAAAGGTTTGTACGTTTGGAATAGTGATTCTTTACCTGAGAACTTCAGCATCGCAAATATTCTTTACACTCCGAGTTATGTTTCGGTGGAATCGGCATTGTCATTTTACGGATTAATTCCGGAACGTGTTTTTTCAGTAAGTTCAATGACATTCAAAACATCAAAAAAATTCTCAAACTCACTTGGTAACTTCGAATATATCAAAATCCCAACACCATATTATTCATTTGGAATAAAAAGAATTTCTATCAGAGATGGGCAATTTTCTTTGATGGCAACTGCAGAAAAAGCCATGATGGACAAAGTTATTACAACAGCCGGCATCATCATTAGAAGTGAAATCTCTGCTCAAAAGTTTTTGTTCGAAAATCTAAGAATGGATGATGAGCAATTGAAGATATTCAATACCAAAGAAATGAGAACTTGGTTGGAATTTGCACCTAAAAAAGAATCTTTGTTGAATGTTATAAAAACTATAGAAAATTTATGATACAAGATTGGATAGCAGAATATCAACCCAAAACTGCCGATGATTACAAACAGGCATTGCGTGAAATAATGCAACAATTGGCACTGGCAGGATTATCTCGTGGTGGTTTTTTTTCGAAAGCAGCATTTTACGGAGGCACTGCTTTGCGGATTTTTTATGGACTTGATCGATTCTCGGAGGATTTAGACTTTTCTTTGTCGCAAAAAGATGAAAATTTCGATTTAGAGTATTATCTCAAGTTTATTGAGGATGAATTTTTGGCTCAAGGTATGGTTGTCACCATCAAAACAAAGCATAAATCGGTTGTCTCCGCCATAGAATCGGCATTCTTAAAATCAGAGACTTTTTGGGGAGAACTCATCTTGGAAACTTCGGTTCCAGGATTGGGAATCAAACAAAATATCGGATTAAAAATAAAAATTGAAGTAGACACAAAACCACCGTTAGGTTTTGAAACGGAAGAAAAATTGCTTTTAAAACCGTACTCATTTTATGTCAAGTGTTTTGTTCTAGAAGATCTATTTGCGGGTAAAATGCACGCTTTACTTTTTAGAAAGTGGGGAAATAATGTTAAGGGTCGTGACTGGTACGATTTGGAGTGGTATATTAGAAAAGGTGTTAATGTGAATCTTCAGCATTTCTTATCAAGAGCAAAACATAGTTCTGATTGGGAAAAAGAAACTATTTCTGAAACAGAATTCATAGTGTTACTAACAGAGCGAATCGAAAATCTGAATGTCGAAATAGCTAAGAAAGATGTAGAAAGATTCATCAATAATCCAAAAGTATTGGATATTTGGTCTAAACAGTATTTTTTAGATTTGATTAAATTGTTAAAAATAAAAGAATAATTGTACCACTTTTGTACACCTCGGTCTGTGTAAACTACCATTAATAAAGACTTCTTTAGATACTGTATCGGGAAATAAAAGATCTTATCCTAAACACTATGGCAGCCAATCCATTATACAAATAGAGTTTATGTCAAGATTTGGATTTAAAACAATTTCAAATGATGAAGCAGCTTTGCCATTGCAAAAAAATATAGAATGTGATGATAAAAGATATGATTTAAAGTACAAGACCAAATTCCTAGTTCAAAGATTTAAGACATACGATTTATCCTCTTTCTTAACAGCTTTTCGGATTTTATATAATTGACTATTTCGCTGTCAGGAACCGTCTTAATAGTGTTAGTACGTAGATTTACCGTGAGAAGTTTCAGCTAAACCTTCACTTATACTAAATAAATTTCTAGGCAGAGAATAATTTTTGCAAACACTTTGACGTTCTGATATTGATGCAACTATTTTATAATAAGTTTATAATTTGATATTAAATAATATAGTTATATCGCTTGATTCTAACAAACTTTACTTATGGTGGATGCTGACAACCGAATCATCTGAAACAAATTTAAATGTCATTTCTCACTAACCGGCCGTTCTCAAAAGCTCAATCCTGTGATTGTTTAAATTAAAAGGATACATCTATCATTACCCTGATACACGTTTTCGTTTACAAACCCCCTGATTCTATTAATTTTTTGCTGAACATCTACAGGAGCTTATACGGTTTATCTGATGGAAACCGGAGAAGAAATAGGAACTCTATTTGATAAGGAAATCAAGTTTTTTATGAATTAACAAAATAGCGAACAACTATTTGCCGGATGTTCAAAAGTCAGGTGTTACCAAAATTATTCATCACAACAGTATTGGTCAGCATTCGGATGAGGGAACAGGAAGTTTTCAGGTTCATCTCTATGCTGTCGCGAGATTATAAGGCTTGCCCACTAATAAAGCTAGAAGCTCGCGCCAGCGAAAATAATAAAAACAGATCTAAATCCGTGCTTTTTGATTTTATACTCCACGTAACAAACCCCAACAATTGGCAACTAATAAAATGTTGCGTAAATTACGCTCCAGAAAAATAAAAGTATAGTATGAAGAAACTATTTATTTCAATTTCACTCTTATTTATGATCAATGCAATGGCACAGAAATTTGAAACACAAAGCACTACAGATAAAAACGGCTACACTTACGAAACCGTAAAGAACGACCAGGCAGGCGTTCGGGTTTACACCCTCAAAAACGGACTCAAAGTCTACCTCGCAAAAAATGATGACGCTCCCAGAATCCAGACTTATATCCCCGTAAAAACAGGTTCCAACAACGATCCAAGCGACAATACAGGATTGGCGCATTACCTGGAGCATATGGTTTTCAAAGGGACTTCGCACTTGGGAACCAGCGACTGGGCAAAGGAAAAAGCAATGCTGACGCAGATCTCCGATCTTTACGAGCAGCACAAAGCGGAAAAAGATCCGGAAAAGAAAAAAGCACTTTACAAAAAGATAGATGAGGTTTCTCAGGAAGCTTCCAAATACGCCATCGCCAACGAGTACGACAAAGCGATCTCTTCTCTTGGTGCCACAGGAACCAACGCCCACACGTGGCTGGACGAAACGGTTTACAAAAACAACATTCCATCCAACGAACTGGAGAAATGGCTGAAAGTGGAGAAAGAACGTTTCTCAGAACTGGTTTTGAGATTGTTCCACACAGAGCTGGAAGCGGTTTATGAGGAATTCAACCGTGCTCAGGACAACGACGGAAGATTGGTAAACTATGCAATGATGGAAGCCCTTTTCCCGAAACATCCAAACGGTCAGCAGACGACGATCGGAACTTCGGAGCATTTGAAAAGCCCGTCTATGGTGGCAATCCACAAATATTTTGATACTTATTACGTGCCCAATAATATGGCAGTCGTATTGGTCGGCGATCTGGATTTTGATAAGACTATTAAGATGGTAGATCAATATTTCGGAACCTTCAAATACAAAGAACTTCCGATGAAGAAAATGGTGTCGGAAGAGCCAATGACCAATGTGGTGGCGAGAACGGTAAAAAGTCCGTCTACCCAAAGAATGGTAATGGCGTGGAGAACTGATTCTTACGGCACTCAGGATGCAAGATTGGCAGATGTAGTTGCTGAAATATTAAGCAATAACGGCGATGCAGGTCTAATCGATCTTAACATCAATCAAAAACAGAAAACATTGGGTGCGGGCGCTTACGAATCAGCGTTCAAAACTTATGGTGCGTTCGTTTTAAGCGTGGTTCCAAAAGACGGACAAAGCTTTGATGACGCTAAGAAATTATTATTAGATCAAATCGAACTGGTGAAAAAAGGACAGTTCCCGGATTGGATGCTGGATGCAATCGTGAATGATATGAAAGTCCAGCGAATGAAAGGCTGGGAAACGGCTGACGGACTGGCAACGACTTTATATTCAACCTACATCAACAACAGAACCTGGGAGCAGGAGCTGGACGAAATCAACCAATACGAAGGAATTTCGAAGGCGGACGTGGTGAAATTTGCCAACGATTTCTTCAAGGATAATTATGTGGTGGTTTACAAAGAAAAAGGGGTGAATGACAAGCTGGTGCGTGTTCAGAATCCGGGCATTACGCCAATTAAACTGAACAGAGAAGTACAGTCGCCGTTCCTGAAAGAGATTATCAATGCAAAATCCGGTGATGTCAAACCTCAGTTTATTGATTTCCAAACAGCCATCGCAACTTCAACGATTAAAGATAAAAAAATAAGCTTTGTTAAAAACAAATACAACGAAGTAGCTCAGGTCAATTATGTGTTTCCTTTCGGGACAGATAACGACAAGGAATTGGCATTGGGTGTGACGGTTCTTCAATACCTTGGAACGGATAAATACACGCCGGAACAACTGAAGGAAGAGTTCTACAAACTGGGAATTACCAATCAATTCAGAACCACAAACGACCAGATGATCATCGCGCTAAGCGGACTGGAAAGCAATATGAAAAAAGGTGTGGAGCTGATGAACCACTGGATCAACAACGTAAAAGCGGATCAATCTATCTATGACCAGACTGTAAAAACAATCCTTGAATCCAGAGATGTTGCGAAGAAAGACAAGACCAGAATTATGGCAGCTTTGACAAATTACGCCAAATACGGAAAAGAATCCCGTATGACAGACGTGATTGCCAAAGAGCGTCTGCAGAATATCAATGTCAATGAGCTGATGTCAAAAATCAAAACTTTGAACGATTATCCGTACGAAGTTTTCCTTTACGGAGAAGATCAGAAAGGCCTGGAAAAAGCCGTGAAACCGTACATTCACGACACCAAACTTCAGCCTGCAAAAGCTAAAGAATATACCGAACTGGCAACAGACGGCAAAGTCTATTTCACAGGTTACGATATGGTGCAGATGGAAATGTCCAAAGTGGCAAAAGCTGGAAATGTGAACCTGGCAAACTTCGGGAAAGCGAGTGTTTTCAATGAATATTTTGGACGTGGATTGTCGTCAATCGTATTCCAGGAGATCAGAGAAAGTAAGTCTCTCGCATATTCCGCCTACGTTTCTTTCGGGAATGCAACGGAGATCAACAAGCCAAATTATGTGACCAACTACATCGGAACTCAGGCCAATAAATTGCCTTTGGCAGTTGCTGCGATGAGCGAACTGATGGCTGAATTGCCACAAATCCCGGCTCAGTTTGAGAATGCTAGAGGATCTGCGCTGAAGCAGATTGCATCCAACCGAATTAACAGAACCACGATTTTTTACAATCAACTTTCTCTTAAGAAATTAGGCGTAGACCACGACATCAGAAAAGATGTTTATGCCGAAATCCAAACTTTAACATTGCCAGAACTGACCAGTTTCTACAACACCGAAGTGAGGCCGCTGTCTTACAACACCGCCATCATCGGAAAGAAAGAAAACCTGAATATGGATTCTATCAACAAGATGGGAACCTTCACAGAAGTGAGTCTGGAGGAGATTTTTGGATACTAATCTTAATCAATCTAAAATAAAAAAGTGGAGCAGAAGTGCTTCACTTTTTTTTTGACTGGCTGCAGATCATTATTGGATGATAATATCTCTATTGATAAGATGAATGTGATCTGTTAAAAAATCCGCTTCTTCAGGATACGTAGAATCATAAGTGATTTTGGTTTTAAACTGATTCCGTTCATAAAAACTGATATGGCATTTCTTCCCAAATCTCCCCAGATTGACGCGCTCAATTTCTATTTTGCTGATGCGGTCTGGAGGGAGTAAATGTGTCCTGAAATTCTTAAAAATAAACAGACCTTTCTGCGAAATCAGAAATTTTGGAATCACGGGGAAAGATCTTCCAACAATATTTATATAATTCTGATATAATAAAGTAAAGTCAGCATTCAAATCCCTGATTTCGTGGATTGCGCTTCCAAATCTTTTGGATATGATAAAAATAAGTGGTGAAAAAGCGGCAGCCAATACCAGCTGAATACCGAAAAGTGTTGGAAAAACAGAGGCAATAAAACTTCCTTTTAAGTCCCTTGATTCAAAAACCTGATAAGACATAAAAGCTAACAAGCCGATTATCAGGATATTTATAGTAACAAGGAAACCGATTGAGAGACGTCTCAGCCGTTTCAGATTTTGGATTTCACTGTTCTTGAAATTTTGCATCTTCGTGATTGGTAATGAATTATTTTCGACTTTCCCTTATTGCTCTTATCAGTTCAGCGTTGCGTTGCGCAGCTCTTTCGTTGCTGAGGGACATCGCTGCCCAGATTGCCGCAGGAAGCCAGCCTAAAACGGTTATCTGCAAAATAAAACAAATAACAGCTGTAATGATTTTCCCTCGGAAGAAGAAGGATAGAAAAGGAAATATAATAGCAAATAACATAATGTGACGTTATGATTAAAAATAAATTACAGATTTGATTTGATCGTTTTTAAGGACTTCCATTCATGTTCAATATTAGTCATCAAAATAGCATTGTCGAATTTGATAGAGCCTTCAGGAAAAACATTGCTGTCTTCAAAGAAACTGGATTTCACATTGGAAACATACAAGGGTTTAACTTCCCATTTGTAGGCTTCCAGCTTTAGTCCGTCAAAGTTATTTCCGTTTGGCGAATAACCAAGCGAACCTTTCTCAAAAAATTCAGAAACATTTTCTAAGGATTTGAAAATCGAGTTGGAATTAAATTCGCTTGCCAGCTTTGCATCAATTTCAATAGTGGTATGATCTGAACTCTGGAAATCCAGATGATAATCGTTATTTTCTTCCCTCACATTGAATTTTGCATAGTAATGTTTACCAGGAAAAATCCTTCCGCCAACAAGTGCATTCAATTTTAAACTGGTATCTCTCCTCGGGATATAAACGCCTTCTTTCGTCTCTCCATTTTCTTCCCATTCTACAGCAATTCTATGAGCTCCATTTTCTGAACTAACTCCCATAAAATCTGGAAAACCTTTTGGCTTAATGTTCTTCAGTCTTATTAGGCAAATGCCAACAATTGCTTTACCATTATACAGTTTTGGTTTAAATGGCTGAGGTATAATTTTTTCCACAACTTCAGGTTCGGCAATATAATTAATGAGCATTCTTCTTTCGATAATGCCGTGAATTGTTGGGATTTTCATTTGACGAAAAGTAATTTTTGCTATGATTCAAATTTACACATTACAAAAAGACAAATACACATAAACCATATAAACTTTCATTTTAAAAATGGCGCACTTCTTGCAACTTTCTCGGAAATTTAAATTATGAACCCAAGATTGATCAGAACCGTTTTAACTTATGCAGCACCTTTTGTAATTGGTTATGTTGTAAAGAAGTTTGAAGAAAGACAAGCCAGAAAAGCACAGGAAAAAACGGTTGCTAAAGTATAAGAAGGCCACCGGATAAGGTGGCTTTTTTGTTGCTGTAACAATATTGTCAGATCTATAAAAATAAGGATTTACAGTTGTTTTTAACGTTTTGGCGCAGCATTTGGACTGAACTCAGAAATATTATTACTATGAAAAAATATATGAATTTCATTCCATTGTTTTTATTAGCAGGAATGTTGACAAGCTGCGAAGCAGTAGAGACCATTTTCAAAGCCGGTATGTGGTGGGGAATAATAGTCGTAGTCGGTATAGTTGCTTTGGTATTATGGTTATTATCAAGGGGTAAAAACTAAAAAAAGCGTCTCGAAATACTCGGGACGCTTCATTTTTTATAGATCTGCAACAACTATTATAAGTTGTCCAAAACCTCTTTCAAATCGGTATAACCGCCTCCGTTGTAGACGTCTGTCATTCCTTCAGATTTAAAATATTCTGCTGCTTTACCGGATCTGTTTCCGGATCTACAGAAAAAGATCTTTGTTCCGCTAAGGTTCACCACTTCCTGCTTTCTGTCTTCCAGTTCTCCAAGAGGAATATTCTGTGCTTCCTCTATATGACCATCCATTTCCAGCTCCAAGGGTTCACGGACATCTATCAAATGGTAATTTCCGGCTCTTAATACATCTTCTAATGCCATAATTTCTAATTTTTACATTATTAATAATAACAAAACTACAATATAAATTTTTAAAATATTGAATACTGTCTTATAAAAAATTTCAAATTTTAAACGCTAATTTTGCGCTGTAATGAGCATTAGAGAGAAATACAGCAATTTAATCAAATCCAAGGCACTGGCTTTTGGATTTCAGTCGTGCGGTATTTCCAAAGCTGATTTTCTGGAAGAAGAAGCGCCACGATTGGAGCAGTGGCTCAACAATAATTTCCACGGTGAGATGCGTTACATGGAAAATCATTTTGATAAACGTTTGGATCCCAGATTGCTGGTGGAAGGTTCCAAATCTGTCATCTCTCTCAGTTACAATTATTTTCCCGAAGAACTTCAGAATAATTCTGATTTCAAACTGGCAAAATATGCTTACGGCGAAGATTATCACGATGTTATCAAAGAAAAATTGAGAACTTTGGTTGCAGCATTACAGGAAGAAATAGGAGAGTTCGCTTTCAGGGTTTTTGTAGATTCGGCGCCGGTTTTGGAAAAAGCCTGGGCAAAGAAATCCGGAATTGGCTGGGTTGGGAAGAATTCTAATTTGATTACCAAAAAAAACGGTTCATTTTATTTCCTTGCAGAGATCATTTGCGACTTGGACTTGATGGAGGATTTCGAGGTCACAGACCATTGCGGAAGCTGCACCAAATGCATCGATGCCTGTCCGACTCAAGCGATCGTTTCCGACAAAATTATCGATGGCAGCAAATGTATTTCCTACGCTACGATAGAGCTGAAGGATCAGATCCCGGATTTTTTCAAGGATAAAATGGAAGACTGGATGTTTGGCTGCGACATCTGTCAGGATGTCTGTCCGTGGAACAGATTTTCTGCGCCTACTCTGGAAGAAAAATTCCGACCGAATTCTGACATCAAAAACTTCACAAAGCAAGACTGGAAGGACATTACCCAGGAGATATTCTCATCTGTTTTCAAAAAATCTGCGGTCAAAAGGACTAAATTTTCCGGCCTGAAACGCAATCTGGATTTCTTATCAGAATAAATCCCTGAAGATTTACTTTCGTTTCTGAACTCTTTTCGGTGCCACTTTAACTCTGATTTTCCGCCGTTTATTAGATCGATTTTTTGACATATTTTATTTTTTTTTCGCTATTAAATTTCAAACTAAAATTCTGTAAAAACAAGATTCATTAAAAAAAATTAACAAATCCCGATTGTATTAATATTTTGTTTAACTTTATAGTTCTCACGATTTGGGAAACTTAAAAGATGAAAAAAACGTTAATTCTAAGCTTCAAAATAATCGGCTTCATACTCGGAGCCGTTTTTTTATACATCATAATCGCTCTTTTATTACCTTTAATCCCTGTAAAAGCAGAGGAAACCAACGACCCAAAAGTCATAGAAGCCTACATTCTGACCAACGGTGTCCACACAGATATTGTAGTTCCTGTACAATCAGAATTTATAGACTGGGGTCAGAAAATACCGTACAGCAACACGAAATCTAAACAGGAAAACTTCAAATTCATCGCTTTTGGATGGGGCGACAAGGGATTTTATCTCAACACACCAACTTGGGCAGATCTCAAATTTTCTACCGCTTTCAAAGCAGCATTTTGGCTCAGCGAATCCGCGATGCACTGTACCTATTACAATGAAATGAAGCTGGGAGACGACTGCAAAAAGATAATGCTGACAGAAAAACAATACCAGTCTTTGATCAAATTCATTGATGACAAATTTGACAAAGACACTGCGGGCCATTACAAATTCATAAAAACCGACGCCGTTTATGAAAACAACGATGCATTTTACGATGCAAAAGGTGCATACAACTTCACCTACACCTGCAATACCTGGACAAATGACGGACTGAAAGTAGCAGGACAAAAAGCCGCATTCTGGACCGCCACAGATTTTGGGATTTTCAGACATTACAAATAGTTGTAAACCCTTTATTATAAATATTTGGGCAGCTATTTCCGCCTGTAGTTTATCCTGAGCTTGTCGAAGGGTTCCCGCTTTTTTTGTCATTGCGAACTAGGTGATTACCTTAAAAGTACGCTCCAACAATCGCAATAACAAAAAAGAGCTCCACTCAAGTCGGGCTGCGCTTCGCAGAGTAGAAACATTTAAGATCATTATGAAGTTTGTTTATCGTCTTTTATTTTCTATAATTATCGTGGGTTGTCAAAAAGAAAATTTGAACAACAAAATTCAGATTGTTGCAGATCCACCTGTCCTCAAAAAGCCTGAAATCAATATTTCGAAAACCGATCAAAAAGCAAAAGAAGCGTTGGAATTTTGCAAAATCAATCATTTTAATCAAGATTTTTGCATCCTTATAGATATGAGTTTGCATTCCGGTGTAAAGCGATTTTTTATTTATGATTTTAAGAAAGGAGAAATTTCTCAACAGTATTTAGTTGGCCACGGCTGCGGAACTGCGTCGTGGAGTGAAGATTCTACCAAAGGAAAACCACGTTTCAGCAATGAAGAAAACAGCTATTTGTCATCATTAGGAAAATATAAAATCGGGGAAAGAGGTTACAGCAATTGGGGCATTCACATCAAATATTTGATGCACGGATTAGAAAAAACTAACAGTAACGCCCTAAAAAGAATCATCGTTTTTCATTCCTGGGAGGAGATGAGCGATGAAGAAATTTACCCAAAAGGTTCGCCGGAAGGTTGGGGTTGTCCAACGGTTTCCAACAATGCTTTTAAAAAAAATGATCCGTTATTGAAAAATTCTAAGAAACCAGTTCTGATGTGGATTTATGATTAACAGCTTTTTTAAAACCTACCATTCAACTTACTGACTTTAATACTTTTTTTGATAAAACAGGCACGACGATCCAAAAAAAGCAATAAAAAAAGACTGCCTTTCGACAATCTTTATAATTATTTTTTATCCTTTGGAAGCGGGTTAGCATTTCTGGCTTCCTCAAAAATTCCTGGTTCGATGTGGCAGTATCCGCCGGGATTTTTATCCAGATAATCCTGATGATAATCCTCGGCTTTGTAGAAGTTTTTCAGGTTTGTGGTTTCTACAACTACTTTTTTACTGTAATTTTTCGCTAATTTTTCAACCTCAGATTTTACAACAGCTGCAGTTTCATTGTCTGTGAAATAAATGCCGCTTCGGTAGTTATCGCCCACATCATTGCCCTGTCGGTTCAAAGTCGTCGGGTCGATGGATTTAAAATAAAGGTCAATCAACAATTTCAGATCTACTTCGTCTGCGTCATATTTTACTTTTACAGTTTCTGTGAAACCAGTGGTGTGGCTCACAACCTGCTCATAAGTCGGATTTTTGATCTTGCCGTTAGCATAACCAACTTCAGTTGCCACCACGCCGCGGACTTGCTGGAATAGATGCTCCGTTCCCCAGAAACATCCGCCGGCAAAATAAATTTCCTTGATGTTTTTACCTTTCAAATCTACTGGTTTTTCTGTGACTTTATTTTCCGCTTTTTCCTTACTGCACGCCATTGTAGATGTTGCAAATACACCGATTCCGAAGATAAAAGCGGCAAGTGTCAATATATTTTTCATTCTTTTAATATTATTTTTATCCATTAATTTTTAGATTAAATTTCAATACAAGTTTACTTACAAATTTTAAGCTGCAATCTAATTATAATCAAGTTTTTTTCTATTACCGTTATTTAATTTAACCTTGCTTACTTATATACGAAAAGCTGACACGAATGGATTTCATTCGTTAATTAACACAGACTTAAATTAATTTATTTGAGACTCAATTAAATCTAAAAACATTATTTCACAATCACTGCAAAATCATTAAATTTGCCAACTATCAAAAAAAGCTAAAAGCCAATCGCTTTCAGCCAAAAGCCCAAACTATGACATCACAAGAAATAAGACAGCAATTTTTAGATTTTTTCAAAAGCAAAGAACACCTTATTGTTCCTTCTGCACCAATTGTCCTGAAGGACGATCCAACGCTAATGTTTTCCAACTCCGGAATGACACAATTTAAGGATTATTTCTTAGGCTACAAAGATCCGAAATCTTCCAGAATTGCCGATACACAAAAATGTTTACGGGTTTCCGGAAAGCACAATGACTTGGACGATGTTGGCCGTGATACCTATCATCACACGATGTTTGAGATGCTTGGAAACTGGAGTTTTGGCGATTATTTCAAAAAAGAAGCAATTACCTGGGCTTGGGAATTGTTGACTGAGGTCTATGGAATTCCGAAAGAAAACCTTTACGTCACCATTTTTGAAGGTGATGCAAAAGAGAATCTGGAACGCGATACCGAAGCTTACGATCTGTGGAAACAATTCATCTCCGAAGATAGAATTATCAATGGCAAGAAAAAAGATAATTTCTGGGAAATGGGAGCGAGCGGACCGTGTGGACCTTGTTCCGAAATCCACGTCGATTTGAGAACTCCTGAGGAAAAAGCGAAAGTTTCCGGCTTGGAATTGGTCAACAACGATCATCCGCAGGTTGTAGAAATCTGGAATCTTGTATTTATGCAGTTCAACAGAAAAGCAGACGGAAGTCTGGAAAACCTGCCTGCAAAACACATTGACACAGGAATGGGATTTGAACGGCTTTGTATGGCACTTCAACACAAAGAATCCAATTATGATACCGATGTTTTTACACCTCTAATTGCTAAGGTTGAAGAACTTTCCGGTAAAAAATATACAGGCATTTTGACGGATGAAAAAGACATCGCCATTCGCGTGGTTGTGGATCACATCCGTGCAGTTTCGTTTGCTATTGCTGACGGACAATTGCCTTCCAATGGTGGCGCAGGTTACGTGATCAGACGAATTTTGAGAAGAGGTATTTCTTACGCTTACAGATTTCTGGACAGGAAAGAACCTTTCCTTTTTGAATTGGTTGCTGTTCTTCAAAATCAAATGGGAACATATTTCCCGGAATTGGAGAAGCAGGGAAATCTGGTAACAGAAGTGATCAAAAGTGAAGAAGAATCTTTCCTTAAAACCATCGAAAATGGACTAATAAGAGTTGAAAAATTAATTCAGCAGACCATTTCTGACGGTCAAAAAGTATTGCCGAGTGAAGAGGTTTTTGAACTTTACGACACTTACGGTTTCCCGGATGATTTGACACGAATTATTGCCGAAGAAAAAGGGTTGACGATTGATAAAGCAGGATTCGAAGCGGAAATGGCTAAACAGAAGCAACGTTCCAAAAAAGATTCCGCAGCCAAAGTTTACGATTGGGTTGTTTTGGAAGAAAAGCCTGAAACATTCGTAGGGTATGATGTTTTGGAGTCTGAAACGTACATCACAAGATACAGAAAAATTGAAAATAAAGACGGTGAGTTCTACCAGATTGTTTTAAGCAATTCTCCGTTCTATCCTGAAGGTGGCGGACAAGTCGGCGACAAAGGCATTATCGAAAACGCCGTTGAAAGCTTTGAAGTTCTGGAAACCAAGAAAGAAAACGGACTGATCATTTCTTTGATTAGTGGCCTTCCAAAAGATGCAGGCGCTATTTTCTATGCTAAAGTAAATGTTGCTGACAGAAAGAATTTACAGGCAAATCACTCGGCTACACATTTGCTTCATGAAGCTCTCAGAGACGTTTTAGGTACGCACGTTGAACAAAAAGGCTCCTACGTTGGTCCGGATTATTTGAGGTTCGATTTTTCGCATTTCAGTAAAATGACTGAGGAAGAACTGGCTTTGGTGGAAGAGAAAGTGAATGCCAAAATCAAAGAAAATCTGGCGTTGCAGGAATTCAGGAATATTCCGATTCAGGAAGCATTGGACAAAGGTGCGATGGCACTTTTCGGAGAGAAATACGGCGATAATGTAAGGATGATCCAATTCGGAACTTCCAAAGAATTGTGTGGCGGAACGCACGTTAAAACCACAAGCGAAATTGGACATTTCAAATTGACCTCGGAAAGCTCAACTGCAGCTGGAATCAGAAGGATTGAAGCCATTTCGGGAGAAAAATCGGAAGCCTATTTTAAGAATCTGGAAACGCAGGTTTTCGAAATTTCACAGCTATTAAAATCAAAAGATCTCATCAAATCCATTGAAAAATTACTAGAAGAAAATTCAGTTTTAAAATCTGAAATTGATTCATTCAAAAAAGAAAAAGCAAAAGGCGAAATCCAGAACTGGAAAAATGATTTCGAAGAAAAAAATGGTAAAAAACTATTGGTTAAAAAAACATCTCTGGACGCAGGTTCTGTGAAAGATATCGTTTTCCAGCTTAAAAAAGAAACCCCGAATTCTGTCATTATTATTATCTCTGATGCGAATGAAAAACCAATGATTACCGTTGGCGTTTCTACAGATTTGGAATCCACTTACCATGCCGGCAATATTGTCAAGGAGCTTGCGAAAGAGATCCAGGGCGGCGGTGGCGGAAATCCGGGATTTGCGACAGCTGGTGGAAAAAACCTTGCTGGTATTGACAATGCTTATCAGAAAGCTCTGGAAATTTAATCTTTGTACTTCATACATCATAAAAATTAAGAACGTCCCGAAAACTCGGGACGTTCTTAATTTTTATGATGTATTTTCGGATTTTACTTGGGAAAATTCTTGGGAGAATAGAAATACAGAAATTTCTTTTTTGCTGTTGCAAAATCACTCCACTTGTCACAATCGATCTGATAGCCTACAACGCCTGAAGTCGGTAGATTGACAATCTCATCCGTAAGAGAATTGGCAAAATTTGAAATACCGTTATTATGGGAAAATAGGGCTACAGAGCTGATGCTGTCGTCCAAACCGTAGATCAGATTTTCGAAATTGCGCTCTTTTGGATTGTACAAGGTAGAATCTGTAGAAAAGTCCTTTTTAAAAACCTCTGAAAACAATTGACAAGTGTGCATTGCCCTTCTCGCCGGGCTAGTGATAAATGTGTCGATATCTACGGACTTTTCCTTTAAAAGATGGGCCATTTTCGGCGCATTGATCATTCCCGTCTCATTCAGCGGACGGTCAAAATCTTCAACATCTACAGGCCAATCACTCTTGGAATGTCTCACAAGTAAAAGTGTTTTCATTCAGAATTATTAATATTAAATTAAAATTAAAGAATATTTCTGATACTTCGGCTTTTATTTTTGCAAAAAAGTAATTATCATTAAAATATCTCAATCATCTTCTGTTTTTTTGATCCTCATTTAATTAAACAAAATATTCAGACAAATCCTCTGAATCTTTTGCGACAGGCTTCTACAGCGCGTTGACACTAACAAATTTTTTTATTCTGAAAAAATATTAACTGCATTCTGTTTTATTTTATTCTTAATCAATAAGTGATTAGGATTTGTTTGTGTTTATTTTAAAATATGTTATTAATATTTTTCCTATGCGTAGAATCATAGTTTTTGGAGATTGATGTCTCTAAATTTGCAAAATTATCCTGTTGACCCAGAGTAAAAGCACTAAACCATTGAAGAAAAATTGACATCATATAAATACAAATCCCTTTAATAATAAGATTCAAAATCATTTTTTTATGAAATCAAAAATCTCAATGGTATTTCTGATTTGTGCAACGTATTTTTCTGCACAGGTTGGAGTAAATATTTCGAATCCGCATCCTTCTGCTGCACTGGATGTCAGCTCCGGCACAGAAGCAAGAGGCCTTCTGGTGCCACGTATCACTACAATTGCAAGGCTGGCAATCAGCAATCCTGCGGAAAGTCTGCTTGTGTTCGACACCACAGAAAAGGCATTTTACTACTACAATACGTCGACTACCTCTTGGCTCAAGCTGGCCACAGATACAAATCTCAGGCGAAATAATTTTAAACTGATTAAAAGTGTACAGGATCTTGCGCCGGAACTGGCAGCAGGAGGCGGATCCAGTTACCTGCTCAATACCAATACTTACTACGAAATCAACGGTACAATTTCGCTTGCCAACCCTATCAATCTCAATAATGCTTACGTTTCCGGGCTGGACGCCAATGAGGATGTTCTGTCTTTTCCCGGCGGCGTAGTTTTTCGGGGCAATACTGGCGGAAGTATCAGAAACCTCACTATCACAGGCGCAAAAGCTTTTGAGCTTACAGGACCGGGCGCCGCATCCAGCAGTTCTCTGCTGATTCAGAATACGATTGTGCAGGGAACGACTACCAGCGTCGGCAATATTTCCGGCTTTGGTCTGTATTTCGGCAACATCGTCAATTTTATAGGCAATGCAAACGGAATTTCCTATTCAAATATCGGTAATCTGTTGCTGAATACGCAAGCCTGGCCGGATAGCAACAACGGTACTTTTGAGACATTTTCGGGAACTTTTGGCCATATCCAGAAAGCAAGTGGTTTCAGTAATGTAAATGGATCCGACATTGCGATGGATGTGAGCGGAAGTCTGAATGTAGGGACAGGAATACTGCAAGGCACCGTATTTTCGGGAACTACGTCGGCGACTACCGGTATTATTAAAGGTTATACAACCGGCACCTATCCCGGCTATTATTTCAGTAGTGCTTGGACAGTAGATGCGCCGGGAATTCAACGTGAAAGCGATGACGCGGCGACAGGCGATATCAATCTTTCTGCTGCTGTCGGAACTGGTGCTACAACGACTTTCACTACTTCCGGCACTGCTGGCAGAAAAAAAATTGCAGGAACTACGACATCCAATAATCTGTTCCGTTTCACGAGAGACGGTGACAATATCATCACTTACCGAGGGACAAAAACGAGGTATTTCCAAGTCGCAGCTTCCGTTTCCTACCAGGGAAATAGTGATCTTACAGTGATTCTTTACATCGCAAAAAATGGCACCGTGATCACAGAAACAAAAGTGTACGGAAAGGGTACTACAGGTCTGTTCACAACTTCGGGAATTCTTGCACTGCCTATTATCGGAACGGTGCAGATGAAAAAAGATGATTATATCGAGATCTGGGCAGAGCGTTTCGACGGTACAGGCAATATGCAGACGGTATCACTGAATTTGACTGCGAGGTAACCGAGACGCTTTCCGACCGATAGAAAAAGTCCTTAGGTTTGGATAAAGTTTATCATAAAATACGACCGCTTTTTTAGTTGGTCGTTTTTTTTATTAATATTTTGAAATTATTAATAGTAACATCGTATTCTACAGAATTATCGTAGAATTACTACAAATTAAAAAATAATCGTTTACTGTTGCGACTGTTGATTATTTGTTTCTTAATTTAGTATTCACTAATTTTTGTATTAAATGGTTTCGGAGGTCAAATACATAAAGTTGGACGTCAACGGATTGCTGGATTTGGATAAACTGTCACAGGAATATCAAATCTCAAAAAAAGAACTGATACACTTTCACAACGAGCATTGTGCGATAAGTGAGCTTCTGCCGCTCGATCTCCCTAAATATGTGCCGCATATTTATCTTCCTAAAGATCATTATAATTCAAAAAAACTGAACTTACTGGTCACTAATATTCTCCGTTATCCTACCTCTAAAAGTGAAAAAACCTACGGCGTAGTAGTGAAATATCTCCATACAGATACACAGCTTCATTATGAAATCAATGTAAATCGTGATCATGGTTTTGTTGAAATCAGTAAAAAGAAAAATTACGTAAACAACGCCGAAGTCGACAATCTAATTGAAAAACTGTACGAAGCTGCGGAGAAGACTTTATATCCCTTAAAAGTTTCTGTGGCTGGCAATGGCTCTTTATTGAGGATTGAAAATGAAAAAGAGATTCTTAAACGCTGGGAAAATGATACATTTCCAAAATTAGAAGAATATTACGTCGGCTCTACATCTGAAAAGATTCTTGGGAAGATGAATTTGGTTTTTAAAAATCTGAATGCCAGGAGAGATTTTCTTCTCAAAAGCAGTTTTTACAAACTTTTTTTTCTACCGGTTTATCAGTCTTATTTGGGCTACAAAAAAGAAGGCAACCTAGACTTCTACTTTGCGGGTATTCAGCAATATATTTCTTATGATCTGAATTTTCTATTAAAAAAAGAATATACGAGAGGAGCCAAAATTGCATTGCAGATTACGGGAAATGAGCGCGACACTATTTTCAATAAAAAAGATAAAAAAGGGGTGTTAGACTTGCTTTACAAGTTTAATAAAGATTCACACGAGTTATATTCCGTGACAGGCTTTGTCTCCACCTTTGATAAGGATAAAGAATTAAGGATTGAATTTCAATTATTTGAGATTGAAAAATAAATTAAAACTAAATCGATGTTATGAGTGAAAAACATTTGGTTTGCCAAGGCGCCGTCTGCCGCTGCAATTTTGGAACAGCTCCCGACAAATTGAAGGTGCTGACACAGACACAGCGCTACATCAACGATAAAGAGGGCAGCAAAAAACTGATGGCCACAAATAAAGATATCGGTAAAACCTTCGAAAAAAATCTGTTCGGAAACTGTTCCAAACTAAACAATAATCCCTGCCAGGTCAACGTCACCCAATGGAGTGGTTTTTACAAGAAAATAACGCTGGAAGAGAATAACGGAAATGCATTATTGGAAGACAGCAAAGCCACGTGTCCTATTGGATCGCCGGACTGTATCAGCATTGTGAATCACGGACAGACTGCAGAAGTATCGCAGAAGAATGTGAAAAATGCTGATAAACAGGTTTTGATGGAACTGTTTCCATTTACAGAAATGGGTGATTATATCCGCAAAACAGATCAGATAGAATCTTAAAACGTTAGCAGATGGGAAATAATACATTGACAGCCATTGTCTTGAAACCCGTAAATGCGGATTTTAATGAACAGTACAGAGCGCTTACCACCCGGGAAGGTGAGGGTTTTACTGTGGGTATCAGAGAATATATTGAAGGTAAAAAAACAATTCAGGACAAAATAAACGCGCTGCAATCCGAAAAGCAGGCCATCGATTCTGAACTTGCAAATGAAAGCAAACGCCTATTCGAACAAGCTAAACAAAGGTATAATGAAGGTGGCAAATGGACAGAGATGGAAAGCCACGAAGGCAAGCAGGTGACGCACGCGCAAGTGAGTATGGATGAAAACGTGAGAGTGGCCAAAGACAGAGCTGATCGTCTTAAAAAGTCCAAGGACAATCTGCTCAAAACCCTAAGTGAAGAACTGGAAGCGTTTGAAAAGACTTATGATTCTGTAGTCTGGGCCTGGAGTCTGGCGTATAAGCGCAGTGATGTACCCGACGGTAAAAATGAATCCATCGCAAGAGGTTTAAAGGAAGTCAACCTGGTTTTAATGGATCATTTGCATGGCGGAGGATTTGGCTGGCTCGAGCCTTTTTTTGAAAACAGCGCTCCAACGGGCAGTACAAGAAACGGGCTGTACATCCACACCGGCGGTCAAAATGCAAAAGTCATAACTGCTGAGTGGTACGGATATGATAAAAGCAAGAATCCGGTAAAGATAGACCAACCCGTCGCTCCGGGGTCTCAGGTACAGTTGCACATCTATACCAAAAGTATGTATGGCCATAATATCCGCGTAGAACTGAAGGCTAACGGAAAGACTTTAAAATCTAACCGTTACGAAACCGTTTTTCACGTTTACAGCAACAAACAAAAAGGCCAGCCGGATACCACTTATGAGGTGGCAGATTCCAGAGATCTCTTTTATGCCGAAGTAGAAGTCTACGATTATTCTGATCCTAAAAGTATCCAGCCACCTGCAGGAACTATTACAGGCCATCTCATAAAGGCTGGTGATCACTTCTCCGACGGAACTATTTCTAGCCTTCCTAATGTTCAGAAAGCAGTTCTCAACTTGTATGTAGATCCTGCATGGTGCATAGACCAAAAACAGATCATTATAAAACCAACCATCCATTTCAGCAATAAGAAACAGGATCTGGATGTAGGATTGACGGTCAATTGCCACCAAATACCCGATGTCAAAATTCCGGAAGCTGCCAATATGCCTGTTTTTGTAGATAAGATTGAGACCAACTTTCAAGCCTTCCATCCGTGCGGATATAGTAAATTTGAGATTAATGACGGAAGCCGTACCGTCAATCTTTTGGAAGATCAGGCTGTACCTCCTGTTAACCTTTTTGAATTGGTAGCCGGCCCGAACAAAAATACGCACGATATCACCATAGATCTTGATACAGACACTACCGAATGTTCTTTTGACGGTAAAGAGGGAGATCACGAAAAGCATGTCCTCACACTTATTGATTACCCTGAGAAGAAAATCGAGGAAAATGCTAAAGCTGAAGAAGAGGAGGGAAGCACTTCATTTGATAGCAAGTTCAAAGTTCAAATAGGAGGTGATGCAGCAAACATGAGCCACGAACAGGTCATTTCTTTCAACGGAAAATTAGAAAAATATACTGCGGACGGCGACGATAAACAATTAAAATTCAAAGCCAGATACATCTATAATTATACGCCTATAAGATTTGCAGGGATAAATGTGCATCCTATTTTCAGATATTTTTGGTTAGGAAATGGCGTTCCTACAAATACCTATATGGTGAGAACCAATACCTGCCGATATCAGCAGAATGTAGCTGTCAAAACTTATCCGGATATTGCCTGGAGCTTAAAACTTTCTTACACCAATACTGCAGTTGAAAAAGAACTGTGGGGAAATCAGCGTTATGCAGACACCAAAAAGGCGAAGTTTAAAAGAGAACCTCAAAAGTGGATCAAATCCGGAGACAAAAGTATCGGCATCTCACTAGGGGCAAAATGGGATGAGGATAATGAGTACAATGCTACCGCAGACATTACCGAACAAGTAAAAAAGCTAATGGATAGCTTAGGCGCAATAGGAAAATTTGTAAACTCTGTTTTTCTTGGAGACGAGAATAAGAAAGACGACAAATACCAGGAGCCGGATCCAAAGCATCAGGCAGCGCTGGACAGCGTTGCAGACAAGAAAGAACGGGACAAGAAAAAAGATCTGGAGGATACCAGACGGCATTTGAACGATGCACGGAGAAGAATGAATACTGCCGTCACAGACAAAGAGAAGGAAAGGGCCCGAAAGGAAGTAGACAATCTTCAGAGGACAATGGACAGCAAATCCAAGGAGCACGAACTGAGCCTTACGAGATCGATCGGCTCCATAAGTATACAGTGGCCACAGATAGAGGCGCAGTTTGAATGGAGTCTGGAAAATATAGACCAATTAGGACCATACAACAATCAGACTGGTGTTGTGCTCCAGGGCGTTTTAGAACTGTCGCCACTCATTGGTATTACGGCAACTTTGGATTTTCTGGCGCTGGCGCAGCGTGCACATCCGGTGGCTCTTGCCCTCATCGCAGCTGCAGATATTACGCTGGCAATTATAGGTGACGGCAGTCAGATTACGTGCGAACTAAGTGCAGCAGGAACTTTTGGAGGAAAACTTCAGGGCTTTCTCAATACAAAGACCGGCGAAAACAGTTTTAACAAAAATGACAGGAATGCTAACGATAAGCAGATAGCCGAGCTTAAATGTGATCTGGAATTTAAACTTAAATTAGCCATCGAATTAAATATTGAGAAAAAGACTTTCTTTGTTAAAGTGGTTGTGACAGGGAAATTGGGAGCTGAAGCTACTGCAAAATGGACCGCCAAAGCACCAATCGACACTGATGACTATGGCTGGTTTCTGGATCCCGAAATGACCTTCGAAGGTTTAGAAATCAAAGGGGAAGCAAGTTTTTCTGCACAGGCAAGCAGCGGCAACGGAAAATCAAAATATGGATCGCTGGATAGTGATAGCGAATTTACTTGGCAAGCCATCGATGCATGGAAAAAGCCGAAAAAGTGGGGCAAATTCTACTTTCCTGCTAAAAAAGAATAAACTAAACCATATGTACAAATACCTAATTTTAATAATCAGTCTCATAAGCTTGCAAAATTGTGGACAAAACAAAGAAACTATGGACGTAAAAGCAACAGAAACTCTTGGAAATCTATACAAAGATGTCAAACATCAGGACAAACGTATAAACTATCAGGCGATGATCTTTATTGGGGGCTGCAATTATGAGGTTTTCATCAATGATTATCCCGTAGACCGCTATTTTGGTCCCGGTGACGGTTCTGCTAGTGGCAGTTCTCCAATCAATATTGCAATTTTGAAGCCTGGTATCCAGACCTGGAAAATAAAAATCTACCCTGTACGAGAAAGGGCAGAAGTGAATGGCGAGATCAAATTGGTTCCGCAGGAAAATATTCAGCCGGGCGCAAGAGTAGAGATGGATATAGAAGGCGTAAGATTCAATCCAAATGGCGGGATAGAGAAGAGATTTGGCAAAATCGTAGAGTTTGAGGCGCCTCTCAAAAAAGATAACAGCGGACAAAATGCGTTCAGTGATGCCGGCAAACCTTATATAGAGTACAGCGGAACTTTCCAGGCCGATGTGCCTTACACCATGTCGGGATGGGAAAATAGTACAGACCTTACTGCGATGGATCCCACAGTTCTGAAACAGCAGCTTCTCAAGGAATATCAGAAATTCCATGGCTGGCTGCAAAACGGAAATCTAGACCAGATTGCAAGCCATAAACTAAATGCTGAAAAAGAAGTTGCGCAGGCTTATTTTTATGACAAAAAAACAAATGAGGCCTTTCTTACAAAACTCCAGCAGATCTGGGGACAAAAAAATCTGCAGATGCAACCGCTGGAAAATTATAAAGTTGCCATCTATGGAAATGGTAAATTGGCAACCCTGATAGATGAAGTAGACAACGGATCACCACTATGGGGCAACTATGAAGTGGGAGACAATCAGTTCAAACACAATTCCTATTTCCTCTATTTCCATATCCCAAAAGGTAAAAAAGAGCTGGAAGTAATCAGATAACAGATGGCTTTGTATTAAATTTTAATTCTAAGCTGTAAGGATAAAATGAGCACCATTACCATCCGCCACGCACTGCCGTGGATGAATATCTTCTTTGCATTACTCTATCTCAAAGAGTGCATAATTCCGGGAAAAGAGGCTGACGCTCTCCACCTGCAGATGGTGGCATATCTTCCTTTTATGTATGTGCTGTGGTTTTGCAGCGCCTTTTTCTGGAATCTTTTTACTAAAGAAAAAGGCCTTTCCAGAATTTTTCCGACTATTTTTATCATCGTCCTGTTGTCGGTTCCGGTTGGTATTCTGCTTGTGTCAAAGGATGTTTTCTTTTCGCTTCCTATTCTTGTTGCAGTGTTGGAGCCTCTGAAAAACAGATTTCTCTTCGGATCACTGGAGACCAGTTTGGATTCGCCAAAAATCTTTTTGCTGATTGCCAGTTTCGTCCTTCTGTTTGCCGCCGCGCTGCTCAGTTTCTGGATTGGGCTGCAGCATGAGGAATATCTTTTTGGATTTTTATACTATCTGTTTCTCTTTTTCTTTGAGACGAGATGGGTGAAATATGTTATCGGTGACCAACCACAGCGCGATGGTGAGATTTGATCACGATCAATATTTCTCAAGATCAGAAAAACTAAGATCCTGGATTTTCCGCAAAGGATTTATCTTTAGTTTAGTCTGTTTTTTATTAAGAATATCGTCTGAACCCAATTCCTGATCGAAGGTGAGTTTGGTGCCTTTCAACAAATCTATTTCGGTTTCAGACGTCTTGTTTTTACCGTCCCAGATCACTCTGGAAATGTGTATCAGTTCAAAATTATTGTTTTTAAATCTGAAAGTGTAGCTGCTTTTAAAACCCCGGATGTCCGTCAGCATCTGCAGATTTCCATCTTCCACAAAGAAATCCGGAATGGTGCCATCACTGTGTTCGCCTTTTTTATAAGTGGGATATTGGCTTTCTATCAGCTTTGTACTAGAGACCGCCAGTCGCAGATCTTTACTTTTAGGTTCCGAAAGATAGATCCTAAGTCTCATTGGCCTGGTTTCATCTGTAATGTCCAGTTCTACCACAATTCTATCGTTTTTTTTATCATGATTAAGGTCGCCTTCCTCTTCTTTTATCACATTGAAGTTGTCTTTTTTAACGGTCTTCTGCGCACCAATTTGGATGCTGAAAAGTAGAAGAATGGTGATGCTTAATAACGGTAAATTTCTCATTAAGATAGTTTGATTAATAATATGTTATCAGTTTGATTAATGTAAAGATCATACAACTTCAATTAAAGACTGCAAAAATGATTTCGAATCTTCTATATCGTGAAAAGCCATCACCAAAGTTAGATTATAAATCGAAAATACTAATAACAGAAAAAGGATGATGATTAAAAAAGTTTTTGAAGATTTGTTCATCGTTTTTTTAATCAAATAATAAATCAAAAATAGAAAGGTAGCCGGAAAAATCGCACCAATCATACCGACACCGGTTATGGCTTTCATTATGTTTTCCGACGATGCCGGCGTTAAATAATGCAGCGAGAAATACCAGAAAGTCAGCGCAGCAACGCAGATGATATAGATTGATACCGCAATCAGCAGCAGCTTTTGAGCATTTTTCATCGTATTATTTTAGATATTTAGGATTCTTCCCGGAACTGAAAGCGCCCCGCAGTCCGTCTTCTACATCTTTCCAAAACTGCGTGTGGCTCAGGCTGTGTGAGGCCATCGCCAGATAGGGAATAGAGCCGGGCCTTTTGTCCAGTTCTTTGATTTCTGCTTCGTCATTGGCTGTTACAAGATGCGCATGATATTGGTTGACCAGTGTATAATATCTTTCCAGATTTCCTCTCAGTATTTTCAGCTGCGCGTCCAGATCTCCTGTGACAACATACTCTGCATTGTTGATGTTTTCAGTGATTTTTTTCAGTTGTTCAGGCTTTATAAACTGGCTGAACAGTCTCATCAGCAGATCCTGCAGATTGTTACTTTGGATAGCGCCCTGAGCACCTTTCAGGAAAGTCTGAAAGTTAGATTTTTTGCCTCTTGTGTGATAAGGATCTCGGGTAGTAATGTTGACATCCTGTATGGGAAGGCCTTTCGTCTGCTTTTTTGGTGTCCATGCAGTTGCATCAATGCTGTCCGTAATTCCTCTTTTTTCGCCGAAAACATTAGCCAGAAGATTAAGGAGATAACTGTCCCGCACGCCGGTCCTGATGGCAAATAAAGTGTTGAGCATTGTAATGCCCTGCGTCAGATTCAAGTTGGTTCCAAAGGTGAATTTGTCATGTTTTCCGCCTCCGGAATAATTTTTATGGACGTCATAGCTCCATTGCAGCATATGTTTCAACAGCTGGATAAAGGATTGCTTTTCCTTTTGCAGCGTAGAATTTTCTATCTTAATAGAATCGATATATTTTATAAATTCTGAGATAATCAGGTTGATCCCAAGAAATGCGTGAGACATTTCTTTCCACGCTGCAATCGCTTTTTTCTCGCTGTACCAGCCTTTGAGATAGCTGGTTATCACATCTGCTTTTACTGCTTTTAAAATATTGATGCCATTCTCAAACTTCTCCATCTGGAAAGATTTCAGAAGTCCTTCCATATTCAGAAGACTGAAGTCTGCAATCAGCTGCTGTGTGAGGTCATACTCATTATGAACATTGATGATTTTGCAGTTAGGATGCAGTTTTCCGTGATTTAACTGGTGTTTTTTCTGGAAAAATGGAGTAGAGAGGTAGGTGATGCTTTTGATCTTCCACGGCTTGGGAAACTCTGTGAATTTATTTTTTTTGAGAATGGCGGATTTGCCGATCATCTCTTTGCTGGTGATCAGTTCAGAAAATTGATTGATGACGTTGCCGCCGTGAGAATGGCCAATCAGATGCAGATGAACCTCCTGATTTCTCCAGAATCTGTACGTTCTCAGCATCACATCCAAAAGCCGTTCTGATGCGAGATTCCTTTCCTTTGTATCATTGTCTCCGGACCAGCTGAAGAATTCCCCTTCGATATGCAGATTCAGATACTGTAATTTAATATCTTTGATTTTATGCCAAAAATTGTTGAAGCTTTCCTTTGTTTTTTGTTTAAGTTGAGCATCTATCGCCTGCCAGTATTCTGTATTTGCCTGGTGTTTTTCGCCGGTCGTATTCACAGGATCCGTTGTTCCGGCAACAAACATAACAATGTCGATAATATTATTTTTCTTGGCAGGAGGCGTTTTGGGTGAGCCCAGAAAGACACCTTTTTCAGCACCTTGCTGAGTAACCATTTTTCCGGCATTGGATACGATACTCTCATTAGAATACATACTGTGTCCCTTCTCTGATATCTTGGTATAAGTGCCTTTTACGATTCTGGTCCTGCTCATTTTCAGTTTAATTTAAATAAATATGAAGTCTTAATGGAGTTTAAATAGCTATAATGAATATCAATTGTTGATAAAGTGTTGCTCCCTTCTGCTTAAAACTTTTCCGCTAGTGCCGTCAAGCTTTATGATTTCTTCAGAATCCGGTTTTTTCAGCCATCTTACTTCCCATTCAGAACCGGATTGTTCCGGATTTTCTTTTCTGAAAATTTGAGTATGATAACCCGTGCTCTGAAGAATTGGACCTTTGTCCACCGGGATATTTTCTTTTTTGCAAAAGGCTAAAACATCCTCAAAATCAAATTTGTAATTTTTGTCATAATCAATTGTTGATGTCACTGTCCCTGATTTGTCGAAAGCGTACCAGATTCCCAATCTAAGATCATTAGCATTATAAGTAAGGCCTTTTTCCCTCACATCGCCATTAGAATAATATATTTTCGTAATGGTGTAATAGGAATTTGGAGGTGTTTCCTTTTTTGCTTTAGAGTCTTTGCTTTGATGATATTCAACATATGAGCCGTCTTTGCGGCGCTCCGTCACCACCTGATCTTCCGAATTACTATGCAGTTTTTCAGTTTCGAATTTTTCAAATTGATTATCAATAATGGGTTTCATAGTTGTTTTTTTTTGGGCATTGCAGGAGACAGAAAATAAAAATGTAAGTGCGAGGAGTAGATTTTTCATAAGCTATATTTTTTATGGAACACTGCCGTTTGCCTTTTCCCACTGCCATTTCCAAAGTGAATAGCGGACTTCCGGAATGTGGTGCGAATAATCGAGCAGATTTTCCGTCTTTTTGAATTGGTAAGTGAAAAGCGCATCAGAATCTGCCTCTTTATTTGTGAAGGTATGAGGAAGGTTGAAAGAGTGCAAAAACTCGTGTGCGGCAGTCTGATCATTTTTTGATGGAAAGAGTACAACATTCCTTCCCGACGCATAGCCATTGAGACCATTGATGTTGCCGGCAGCATCTGCATAGCCGCCATTATCGCCCATATAAAAAGCTTTAAAATACGTGTCAAATTTGTTCTCGTCAGCAGGATTTGCTGCCTTCAGCTGCGCCTTCAGTTTAGCGTAAAGATAAGTCTCCAGCACCTGAAAACCAGCAGGAGCCAGCGTTGACGGTATATAATAGGCCGCAATCTGACTTCCATTTACATAATCGCCACCTGTACCAAACTTGGGATCTGAAGAAACATCTACCGTCACTGTCTGAACATCGACCTCAATCAATGCCTGTTTCAAATACCTTTCGAAAAGTTCTTTTTGTCCCGTGGCAGATCCCTTTACGGTTGGTTTTGTGCGAACTTCTATGAGAACAATTTTTGCCTTTTTTCGCCGCGTCGTATGATTGGCCCAGACTTTTAATTTTCCGGCTACTGCAAGTGTTTCCTGGGTTTGCGGCGCTACTGGCTTTTTGACAGTATTAATAGTGATGGTTTGATCTGTGGCAAATTCCTTCAGGCATTCAATAGTAATGTGATCTGTAAAACCGTGTTTGCCTTTGCCTTTCCCTGAGACGCTGATTTCTTTTGGCGTGATCAGAAAGTTCTCGTTATCTTCAAAACGCAGAAGATCCGGTTCCTCTTCAATATCTATTATAAGACTTAAAGTGGCCTTGGTATTGGAAAATCCAGATGGTACGTTGTTCCCGGCGGCATTTTTTATCTCTTTAGGGAAAAGTGAAAGCCATGAGCAAAAATAGTCTTCAGCGACGGTTGTTCCCGCAGAATTAACTGCTGTCCGCCACGGAATAGTCTGCTTCGCGTATACATTTTTCAAACTGCTGAAAAGCGCGGAATCCGGTTTGAATTTGCCGTTGTACTGGTTGGGATCTGTTTCCAGAACCGTGAAAGCGGTGTCACTGTACTGCTTTGCGACAATTGTTTCGTACCTGCTGTCTCCAAAAACTGTACCGCTGCCTGTGATCAGATTGGTATCACCCAACCGCATCCAGTCAAAACCAAAGTCTTCTCCCAGCCAGCCTTTTTTTGGCCTGAAATGCACGATACATTTAGCAGAAATCTGCATTGAAGGCGAAGTGCCGGGATTGCCATAGGTGATCCCGATTTTCTCTCCAACTTCAGAAATCCAGTTCAGGGCATTGGTTATGATACTCTCGTTAGAATACATATGGTGGCCTTTCTCAGATACTTTGGTATAGCTTCCTTTTATGATTCTGGTGCGGCTCATTGCTAATTTGCTTTTGATTTTTCGCCACTATTATTCTGTACTTCCTTCTGGGCGTGTTTGTTGATGGATTCGTTGGAGTGGATGTTCATATCTTTCTCACTCACTTCTGTTCTTTCCATTTTCGTCTCGCTGTGTACATCACCTTCGATCATTTCCGTCAGTTTTCCGGTGATGAACATACTGGCGTCACCTATGACAGATGTTATTTTAGTGGCGCCTACAGTTTGGGTGGAGTTCATTCCGATGCTTTGGCTGCTGTTCATCCCGATGCTTTCTGTGGCATTCATCCCTACAGTTGTAGTCATGCTTTCTGTCACATTGATGTTCATATTTTTGCAGTTCAGAGTCATTGTTTCCGGCGCGGTGATGTTGATATTGCTGCCAGTGGTATCCAGGTGGATTTCATTGCCCGACTTGTCCGTGATGATGATACTTTCGTCCTCCGTGAAGACTACTTTATGTCCGCTTCTGGTCATAATGGATTTCACACGGTTGTCTGATCCGCCGCCCAATCCTACCTGTCCGTGGAACATTCCGCCCATCACGAAAGGCCTGTCCGGATGATTATGTACAAAACCGACCATCACCTGATCGCCCACTTCCGGGATGGCCACATAACCTCTGTTTTGAGTAATCTGATCTGTACCACCGGCATCCGGGCTCATCATTCTGATAAAATTGGTAGTGTCGTGCAATTGCCAGTCAAACTTGACAGTCACTCTGCCTTGACCTTGAGGATCTGTATTGCTGATAACTGTTGCAATCTGTGGCTGCGCAGAAGGCACTTCGAACTGAGGTTTGGGAAGATAACCGGTGTCACTGGCAATGGCTTTGAAAGTGCCTTTGTAATGACCCAACGTATCTACGTCGTGCGTAGTTTCAGTCACCATAATTCTCGTAAAGTAGCTGGTCTGGTTGCTGTCCGGTTTTCTCATTTCCAGATCCGCAACGCAACCCGGATATAAAAACGGAATCGATATATTGCCCGTCACCGTAAATACTTCTACAGCTTTGCTTCCCGCAGTACTTTGCTGGGAGTTGACAACATCCTTGTCCGTGGTAGCTTTGATGGGCGCCACCTGCAATGCCCGTGTTTGGAAAACAGCACTCTGCGATAGGCTGTAGGCCGTTTTTGCAAGGTCACTTTTATGTTTTATTTGTGTTTCTCCTGAAGTAAGTTTACTGTGCTGACTGCTGTTGTAACCGTAGAATTCTGGTTTGGTGTGTACAGCTTTTAGTTCCACATTAATATCACTGACATTGCTGCCGTAGATCAGTTTCAATGGTGGATTCTGGGGGGGTAATTTGCCGAAATGAAGCACCTCGCCGTCGTAGTAAAACTGCTCGCCATATGCTTCTGCCATTCTAGCCAAATAATTATAATGCGTCTCATTATACTGCACGCTGAAAGGAATTTCTGAATAGTCATTGGCATCCACCCGAACGTCGTATTTGCTGCTTCCCAAACCTTCTTTGATCAGCTGCGATGCAATGATACTGAGGCTTACAGGCGCCTCACCGCCAAAACTCTGCACATTTGGTGCAGCATCCAATAATATGGTGGGACTGTAGCCGCCCAACACAATATTCGGAAGACCACCTTTCTCCTGACTGAAGCCCACTTTTGTAATGACACCTACAAACGTGCGCTCCGGGCTGTCCGGAATATCTTTATATTTCTGAACTACGGTGATCCTTTTTCCCAAAAATCCGTGGCTGGATTCCAGATTGTGATCCTCCCTGTTTCCCAGCGTATCATGCGCCAGAACAAGCTCGAATTCGTGGTGGCTGGCTGTCTGCTGAGAAAGACTGAAATGTTTGTAATGGGAAATCACTTTTCCTTCTATCACAATATTGAGTTTTACAAGCCTGTTGATCCCGAAAATCTGACTTGCCGATATTGAACTGGCGCTGTTGTCCGGCTTGAAATGAGGACGGACAGGCGTATTGGGAGTTTCCATATGTAGTGATTTTTAGTATTAATCAAAAAGACAACTTTCTGAATATCATTATGAATGAAGAATATGCATTCCTGCGACATAAATCATTATGATTACAAGCAACAATAATTGTGCAATTGTTGTTTGTCATTTGATTTCTGTATTACATATTCCTGTTATGAAGCAAAAATCCTGATGAAAATTGCCAAATTGGATCTTCATCAGGATTAATTTTATTGATTCTTTGTAGAATTGATAATCATCAAGATTATTTTGCTCCTGGCCAGATTCCATCATACGCTGAGTTGCCGTATTCGATTTTTTCTGCGCTGATCACGAAGCTGATAAACATATTATCCTCGTTCAAAGCGTCATAATCTACCTCGTGCTGGATCACGT
>Ga0308164_10001001_pt1 | contig 36616 bp, 25 predicted proteins | sample PhyTR2_FD_201031 | JGI IMG/M metagenome (GOLD analysis project Ga0308164, IMG submission 201031) | Phyllosphere microbial communities from UC Gill Tract Community Farm, Albany, California, United States - DLSLT.R2 | ecosystem: Host-associated > Plants > Phyllosphere > Unclassified | place: USA... | reverse complement strand
ACTGAGGAAGCCATAACTGCGTGCACCCTTGATTGCTTCTTCGTAAAAATGTTCTGCCTTGCGCATCTTGCCGGCAAGGCGATAACGCTCCGCTTCGACGAGCTGCCATTTGTGCAGGTAGTTCATCGGCGCATGCTGGGCCCAGACGCGGAAACGCTTTTGTGTTTCCTTGACGCTGGCGAGCGTGATGGCTATATCCGTGCCGGACTTACCGCAGACGGCGATCTCTGCCAGCGAGTGCACCCATAACAGGAAGCCGGAGGATGGCGTGCCGAAGTCAAAGCCTGGCAAAGCCAGTGCTTCAGCAGCATGCGCACGTGCTTCGGCATACTCGCCAAAGTAGCATTCGCCAATCGACTGAATGGCGCGCACATAAAACACACCCCAGGGATCGGCTGCGGCGCGACGCGCAACGACATAGTCTTCCTGCGTGCGTCCCTGTGTAATGTCGATGATGGATTCGCCGACGAAGCGTGCATACAGCAACGCCCATGGAATCATCACGCCAAGCAGCGCGGAGTAATCCATCTTGCGATAGATGTCGATATCCTTGCGAATCGTTACCAATCCATCACGTACATTGGTACCTGACTGGAATCGAATTGCATCGGCAAAGGACAACGCAACCATGGCACCCGGACGATCGCCGGTTTCCATCGCCTTGACGTAGGTGTCCATCAATGGGTCCAGCGACAAACGTAGATGTTCGCGTCGATGCCGGATGATGCCGTGGAAGATACCGACCGCACCCAGCAAGGGCTTGTCACCACCCAGCAAAGACGACACCTTGCCGAACTTGTAGCCCTCTTCCACGTGGCCGTATTTGCCGGCCAGCGTACGTCCCCACACCGCGTAGGCATAAGCGCTCAGCGGCGAAGAACCATAACGAATCGAACGGCGCACGATTTCAAGCGCAACCCACAACACCACCTTCGAACTGGCCAGATACGTAAACCCGTAGCCAAGAAAGGCCATGGTTGCGTGGACCTGCAACAGATATTGCTGGTTGGTTGCCGGAGGCATGGTTGCCAGCGACATTGGATCACGTCCACGCATGGCGAGAGCGAGACGCCATCGTGCAATGCGGATATGCCGGTCATCCACATTCTTCGGCACCTTGATGCCGGCAATCTGCATCATCTCGATGCCGGTTTCCATCAACTCTTTGGGCTTATAGATCGCACCATAGCAACGGATCAGATAATCCTTGGCCGCAACGATCTCGAATGGCGTGGTGCTGTTATCGCATACCAGCTGACAGAGGCGCTCCATCTCGCGGTAATCGGCACGTGCGAATGCTGCGTTGATCAACTCCATGTACAACTCGTGCATGAAGGATTGCCGCATTTTCCAGTCCGAGACTGCGCCCAGATCGTGTGCGATCGCCGTGCAATCGCGATGCACATCCATCGCCGCCGATTGCCGCGCACGCTTGGCCGCAATCAGATTCAGGGACGCCAACTCCTCCTTCTCGGTCTGCAAACTGATCAGGTCACGCCCCTGATTCAGGTGGTCGACGATATCAAAGATGACTTCTTCTTTTTCCACCGTGGTCAGACTATTCATCAACAAGCGACCGATCTGCAGATGGATCATGTTGGTTTCGTCGCGCGAGGAACCTTCATAGGCAGCCTGCTGCACGCGGTCATGCAGGAACTGGTAGGAATACGATACGACCGTGGAAGCCGCCACCTTGTTTTCGGTAGGTTGAATCAAGCCGGTCTGAATCGCCTCCTGCAATAGCTCGCGTATGTCGTCTTCGGATTTTTCACTGACGATACTCAAGGTTTGCAGATCGAAGCGACTGCCGATACAGGCTGCAATCGTCAACAGCCGCTGTGTATTCTGCGGCAGGCGCGCCATCTCCTTCATCAACAGGTCGATCACGTTGTCCGTCATGTCGGATGCGCGGATCTGATGCAGATCCCACTGCCACTGACCATCCTCGAAGGTCAGCATGCCTTCGGAATGCAGATTCTTGATGAACTGATTGATGAAAAACGGATTGCCAAGCGTTTTATGGAAGATCAGCGTTGCCAGCGGTTTGACTTCGGCAGGTTCACGCCGCAAAGTATCCGCCAACAGTTCGATGATGTTTTCTTCCGCCAGCGGCTGCACTTCAATCGTTTTGACCGGTACATCTTTTTTGATCTGATCAAAGATCACGGTCAATGGATGCGATACATCTACTTCGTTGCTGCGATAGGCGCCGATCGGCAACAGCGACGGATCTTCCAGATTCTTCATCAACAGACTGATCAGCTTCAGCGAAGCGGCATCTGCCCATTGCAGGTCATCGAGAAACAGCACGATCGGATAGTCCGAGTGCGTGAAGACGCTGACAAAATTCTGCATCACGTAGTGGAAGCTGTTGCGCGTCGCACCCAATGCCGGAATCGCAGGCTGCTTGCCGATCACAAACTCCAGCTCCGGTATGGCATCGATGATCAACTGACCATTCGGTCCGAGTGCCTTCAACAACTTGCCCCGCCATTGCGCGATACGGGCTTCACTCTCGGTCAGAATCTGACGCATCAATTCACGCAATGCCTGATTGATGGCCGAATAGGGAATCGAACGGCGGAACTGGTCGAATTTTCCCGAAATGAAATAGCCGCCATATGCCACCACCGGCTTGTGCATCTCATTGACCAGCGACGACTTGCCGATACCGGCATAACCAGTGATCAACAGCAGCTCCGCATGTCCTTTGGTGACATTGCGGAAGGCATTCATCAGCCGGTTATATTCTCGCTCGCGTCCATAGAGCTTCTGCGAAATCTGAAGACGATCGCAAATGTCATGCTGCCCCAGCGGGAAGGATTCGATGACCCCGGTTTCATCGATTGCCTTGCGGCATAAATCGAGATCGATGCGAACACCATCCAGACTTTGATAACGATCCTCGGCATTCTTTGCCAGCAGCTTCAGGACGATATTGGACAGTGCTTCGGGAATGACCGGATTGAGACGGTTGGCCGGCTGCGGCTTTTTGGCGATATGGGCGTGCACCAGCTCCATCACGCTATCCGATTCAAACGGCAGGTGCCCCGTCAGTAGCTCGTACATCACAATACCGAGCGAGTAGTAATCGGTGCGATAATCGACATGCCGATTCATGCGCCCGGTCTGCTCGGGCGAACTATAAGCCAGCGGCACCATGGCGTCATTTCGGAATTCGATCTTGCCGTCATGGCGCACACGCAGATTGGCCAGGCACAAGGCGCGATGCAGTTCGGTGTGCTTGTGCACCTCACGCAAACCGCAAACCATGGCGAGAAAGAGATCGAGTGCGCCCGCCAGATCGTAGCTTGGCAAGGTCGCATCATCAGACGGCGTATCAACCTGATCCGGTCCGACGCGGAAAAACATCATGCGGTGCAAGCCGGTTTTCGGCTGTACCGCATGGTTGGCTGGCGCCCAATCCTTATGCTGAGGGAACTTGATTTGGTGCTCCGGATTCAATTGCCGCCGACAAGGCAGACCACGCTGGTCTTGCAAAAATGTTCATCGCAGTTGATTATTGGCAACCTACCTGATTATCCCGCCATTTCGCAATATAGCGTGAAATGTCTGAGGGACAAACCGACATCATATTAAACAATCCATATCCATGTCCGACAATATGCTTGCCCAGGAACACATCCCGCCACAGGAAGCTGCCGATACCCTCGATCTGGCCGCACGGCTGAAAGCCAAGATCATTCGCGATAACCCGACCGGGATCATGCGCCGGGACGCGCATCCCAAGATGCATGGCGTGGTCAAGGCGGAATTCATCGTCGAACCAGACCTGCCGCCATCACTGCGGATTGGCGTCTTTGCCGAACCGAAAACCTATCACGCATGGATTCGCTTTTCCAATCAGGATGGCACGATCCAGGCAGACAAGGCACGCGATATCCGCGGCATGGCAATCAAGCTGATGGGCGTGCCGGGCGAAAAACTGCTGGAGGCCGAAAAGCACGAGCAGACGCAGGATTTCATCGTGATCAGCACCAATGTCTTCGTCACGCGCGATGTGGCTGAATTCGACGCCATGATCAAGGCCATGACCAGCGGCACATGGCCGAAGATTGTGTTCTTCGGCACCCATTGGCGCGTCATCTGGAACTTGATCAAGTCGCTCAAGAAATTCGCTAACCCGCTACAAATGCGCTACTGGAGCACCACGCCATATCTGTTTGGCGACACGGCAGTCAAATATTCAGCCATTCCGCATCGCACGGATGATGACGTTCCTGCTGATCCCGGACCGGACTATCTGCGTCAGGCCATGGTCAAGCAACTGGCACAAGGCGAAGCGTTGTTCGACTTTGCCGTGCAGTTACAGACCGATGCCAGTCGCATGCCGATTGAAGATCCCGGCAAGGAATGGAAAGAATCGGAATCACCGTTCCGCAAGGTCGCGACGATCCGTATCCTGCAACAGACGTTCGATAGCGAAGAGCAACGTACCTTTGGCGAGAACCTCTCGTATACGCCCTGGCATAGCTTGCCCGCACATCGTCCACTCGGTGGCATCAATCGTGCGCGACAAATCGTCTACAACGCAATTTCCGAATTCCGGCACCAGTACAACCACGTCGCGCGTCGCGAGCCGACCGACTGGTCGATCTAAAAACCCGGTCTGAAAACCGCTAACGCGTCAGGTCGGGTCGACAATGCCTTGCGCCATCATGCGCAAGGCCGTCATGCTCGGCACGAAAAAGTAATCGCCACCCCGCGTTTCGACCAGACGCGGAATTTTCTTCAGGATATAAGGCGCATCGTCACTATCAGGCTCGACCTGAATCACGGCACGACTCGGTGCATCGTCATCGCCATGGTTGCCGAGAATGATGTCCTTTTCATTGGCTGCATGGAAGTCGTTGCCGTAGTTGATCCACTGCTGCTGCACAAACTCAAACTGACGGCTGATACTCGCATTCAGCATCATGATCACGATGCCATGATTACCATCGTCACGTGTCGGGTCGTTGACTTGCCCGTAAGGCAGCCCACGACGTAACACGCGGCGACGATTGGACAAGGCACCCGGTGTATCGAACGCATCCTTATTGAATTCCAGCGACGCACGCGGATTGATACGCCGGATATGCGAGCTGAATGGACATTTGCCACCTTGCATATCATCGTTGTAGGTGAATCCGCTCAACATGCGGTCTTTCTCCAGCGGTGCAGCACGGCTGAAACGATCGTCCCATGCAGCCTTGCTCGTTGCATCCGGTGCCGACACCAATGGCGCGCCATTATCACGCCAACGTCCGACAAACTTGGCAGCCAGCAGCTCTTTGCCGCCCGGATACTTGCTACCTTCTTCTTCGACCAATTGATTGAAGCTGCCTACATTCTCATGCAACTTGCGGTACACCATGAAGGTTCCGTTGCGCGAAAGCAGTTGCGGTGACGGCGCGCTCGGATATTCCTGCGCCTCGTCGCGGTGACCAAGAATGAACTCGCCAGTTTCCAGCGGCGCCCACGTCCCATCCTTCATCTGCTTGCCGCGCCCAACCACCCGCTCCGGCTTGCTCGGCATCCCCTCAAATACCGGATCACCAATGCCGTCGGTATAACCGAAATGTTCCTTGCTGGTGGGCTTCCCATTTTCAAACAGCACGTGCACATCCTGATAGGCCAGATTTTCCTTGCCGTCATCGCCACGATGTCCAGTCAACACCAGAACACCGCCCGCCGTGTCATGCACCAGTTGCAGCAGTTCTTCATAGCCGTCATGCAGTGCCGCTGGCGTCTGCGCATTGATTGCGAGCCAGGCATGCACATCCTTGTGCCGGTCACGATGGCGGCTATCGCGCCAGATCGGGTCCCAATGTTCAGGTGCGCTGCGCTTGTCATCACCAAGAATATCGGCACGCGGCCGCATACCCATCACGAACTCCATTGGAAAACCGATCAGCGATGCGCGCGGCAATTCCAGCGCTTTTAATCCCTGATAGGTAAACGCCACGTTAAGCGTATGTAATGGCTTCTGGATCGGATCCGGTCCTTCGCCCCAGCTGACTGCTGTCGTCACCCGCTCCGTCACGCGCTTCAGAAAATCGCGGCCCCGTGCGCCATCGCGAATATTAATAAACACATAGCGCGCCAGGGGAAAGTTGTAACGGCCATACGCGCGCAACACATTGCCCTGAATATCCATCAAGTCCAGCTGTTTTTTCACGGTCTTCCTCAATTCGATGATGTTCTTGCCGTTCAGGGACGCGACTGTCCCGGGCGCCAGCTCGGGCCGGCCAGGTTCTGTGGTTGTACGCGTTCGATAAAAGCGCGATATGCCTGCTGCAGCTCGGCCGGTGGCAAACCTTGATGTTCGGCCGCAAAGCGCGAGAATTCCTGCTTCAGATACAGGCCCTTTAACTGCTCTTCGAGCGACGCGTCATTGGAGCCAACGAAGAACAGCGATGCGCTCAACTGGCATTGCTTGATGTAATGAACGAAGGTATCGGCGCCTTTGACATCTTCGAAGCCGTAGCAGAATTCCCACAGGGAACGAATATCATCGCCAATCGAGTGCCACATCGCGCGCAAATAGGTATCCATATCGCCGTGCAGATTGCAGCACCAGACCAGATACTTCGATTCCAGATGATCTTCCTTGGGCAAGGCTGCACGACGGAAGCGATCTGAAAAGATAGACAGGATGTCGTACCACGTACCGCCGAAATCGGTACCAGGCAACGATTCGTAATAGACATCGTCCAGTACGAAAAACCGCGTCAGATAAGTTTGCGGCACCTTAGCCATCGGACTTTGTTCATGCAAACCCCATTGCTGCAGGCGACGACGTACTTCATCGCTGTAGGCCGTGCCACTATAATGTCCTTTTTTGATCGGTGACAGACAGGTCAATGCATAGGCGTTATTGCTGACGTTCCCCATCTCAGTGTCCTTTCGCCTGCTCGGCCAGACTGATGATCGGCGTCGGCTGCATATCACCCATATCGTGCTGCAGGCCACGCAACAAGGCCTTGTACTGCTTGAAAAACTGATCCGGATCGGCGTTGCCAAACTGCGTATCAAACTCGATCAGGGCCGTCTTGACGCGCTTGGCTGCCTTGACGTCGTTCGCCGCCGCTAGCGGATAGGCGGTGTAATAGTGATCGGTCTGAATCTGGTTGAACTGGATGTAGGAGTGGAATGGCGTCAGCGGCACCGATTTTGGATAACGGATATTCCATTTCCAGAACAGGTCAAGTCCGCTCGGAATCGCGAACGTGAAGGAGTCGACGTACTGCGCCCAGCTGCCATTGAAGTTACTGAAAAACAGCATGTAGGAATAATTGAGCTTTTCTTTCGGCTGTTGCGGCGACAGATGTGGAAACTGATTCCTGCCGATGATGACCCAGCGCGCATAGTGAATCAGCGAGAGCGTCATCAGACCATTGAGCGTGGATGGGCGCTTTTGCGCCACCAGGAAAATCACCTTGTTGATCCAGGTCATATACCACCGGATCGGGGTGATCACATTCATCGCATAGGCCTTGCCTGCAATATTGGACATGCACTCTCCCTTGATGCTGCAATAGATATCGGGGGGCCCGATAAATCGAAGCGGAAGAGCCTAGCCGAGAAAATTACTTTTCAGCAATACCATAAATATGGTGTTTACAGCCGCAGGTCTGTATGTCAAGGTGCGCCGACTTACCACCATGCCTCACCATTCACTTCTCCTCGACTCGCCATGCACGCTTTTTCCTCCCTTGCGCAATCCAGCCTGCCACCAGACGACGAACTGGAAACAATTCACGCTCTGCTTGGGGATGAATTTCTGGAGATCGCACGCATGTTCGTGATCGATAGCGCGGCACGTCTGGATACCTTGTCCGAAGCGACCAATGCATCCGATGTCGCCACCATGGAAAAAATCAGCCATGTTCTCTGCGGCAGCGCAGCATCCATAGGCGCAAGTGCACTCGCGCGCTATTGCAGCGCAATGGAAAGTGATATTCGGCGGGGGCAATTGCAGCAGAGCGACACGCATCTCTACACGATTCGCAATGAATACGAACGCGTTGCCGCCAAGCTGGACGCCATGCAACAGGCTGGATAATTCTCTTTTTATCTCGTTCTGCTGCAAACCGGCAAACAGGGCACAATATCAACATTGAGCTCAACCACGCCGGCAACGACATGAACCAGATTCAAGAATCCAAAAAAAATCATCTGTGGCGCAAAACGATTTGGTATACCGATCCGGAAGCCTTCCCGCTCGGTCCGCATCACTCCGTAGAGGTCTACTGCTGCGAGGAATCCAACGGCTATGCCGTCTGGTATGCCCGCCGCCTGGCCAAGGACGACAAGCGCAACACCAGCAAGACAGAAAATGGCGACTACCTGCTCAGCTATTACGCCAAAACCAAGCGTGATGAAGCCATTGAATTTGCCGTGCTGACCGCCAATAGCGACGCGTCGGTCGATCAGGTCATCGCCAATCTGGACACGCTGGCGCGCAACGCGCAAAAAATATAATCCGTTCCGCTTAGTTTCACTGGCAGGCATCTTGCATTGATTCTGGCATGCGTTTTAGCGTCGATTCTGCGCCGACCTTTTTGCATGATTGGCCGTCATTTCTTCTTTCATACATCAGCATGAAACCCATAGTCATCCTCAAGGTCGGCGATACGTTTGCCGATCTGGCTCAACAATCAGGCGACTTCGAAAACTGGATCGAAAAAGGGCTGGGCAAACTCAACGCGCCCGTCACGGTTATCGATCCACGGATCGCACCGCTACCTTCCTATGAAGAAATCGCTGGCGCCGTCATTACCGGCTCTCATGCGATGGTGACTGATCGTGCTGTCTGGAGTGAAGCGCTTGCTGTGTGGCTGCGCGCGGCAGTAGAAAAAGAAGTACCGGTACTCGGCATCTGTTATGGCCATCAATTGCTGGCTCACGCGCTAGGCGGTCAGGTCGACTACCACCCGAACGGTATCGAGATCGGCTCTGTTCATGTCAACAAAACCGCTGCCGCAACAGATGATCCGCTTTTCCATGATATGCCTGCCGAGTTCATGGCGCATGTCGTCCACAGCCAGAGTGTGCGTGCTCTGCCGCCCAATGCGGTGTTGTTGGCAAAGAATGGCTTTGAGCAGCATCACGCTTACCGCATTGGTCAAAACGCGTGGGGCGTGCAATTTCATCCCGAATTCGATCACCACGCGATGGGCACTTACATCGAGAAGCTGAGCGATCATCTGAAAGAAAAGGGAGCGGACATAACCACCCTGCAGTCGCAGCTTGCCTACACGCAGGCCGCATCAGGCATTCTGCACAAGTTCGCCAAACTGGCTGAGAATCGTATCAACTGATCAGATCGGCCATAGCGGCGGTTCGTCCATCAACGCAACCTGCTCACGTAATTCCAGAATACGATCCTGCCAGTAGCGCTGGGTATTGAACCAGGGGAAAGCTGCCGGAAAAGCCGGATCATCCCAGCGTCGCGCCAGCCATGCCGAGTAATGAATCAGGCGTAGCGTGCGCAGGGCCTCGATCAGATACAACTCGCGCGGCTCGAATTCGGCAAAATCTTCATACCCCGCCAGCAAGTCGCTCAGCTGTCGCACCATCTCTTGCCGCTCACCAGACAGCAACATCCAAAGATCCTGAATCGCGGGACCGCTGCGACTGTCGTCAAAGTCGACAAAATGCGGACCCGCATCCGTCCACAAGACATTTCCAACATGGCAATCGCCATGCAATCTGCAGAGACGGATGTCACCGGCACGCTCATAGCAACGTTGCACGCCCTCAAGCGCCTGCGCCGTGACGCTACGATAAGCCTCCAGCAAATCAGGCGGAATCAGCCCGCTACTCAACAGATAATCACGCGGCTCGATGCCAAAGGTCTGGGGATTCAACTCAGGCCGATGCTTGAACGTCTGTTGCGCACCCACGGCATGAATGCGCCCAATAAAACGTCCCAGCCATTCCAGCGTCGCAACATCCCCAAGCTCGGGCGCACGACCACCCTGCCGTTTGAATACAGCAAAACGAAAACCGTCAAAAGAATGCAGACTCTGCCCATTCCCGTGCACCATGGCTGGCACAACGGGAATCTCCTGCTGCACCAGTTCGTTGGTGAAAGCATGCTCTTCAAGGATTTGCTCATCGCTCCAGCGCAGCGGCCGATAAAACTTGGCCACGACCGGTGGGCCATCTTCCATGCCAATTTGATAAACGCGATTTTCGTAACTGTTCAACGCCAGCAAACGACCATCGCTATACAGCCCGATGCTTTGCAAGGCGTCGAGAACGCAATCAGGACCCAGGGAGGAAAAGGAAACAGGAGAGGCAGGAGAAGTCATGCCGCATTGTACGTGCCTTCAGCCACGTTCTCTTGCGCCGGCTTTCCCCTCACAGTCTCTCCGCACAAGAAAGCAATCAGTCCTGCTGTTACACTGTCGCCCTTGTTCCCACCATCCGACGCCGCCATGCATCTCGACCAGCCACTTTCCGACAAGGAATTCAACGAACTCGACAAATTCCTGCTTTCCGACCGCACTGCGGACGATTGCATGGCAATGGACTCCTTGCACGGTTTTCTGACTGCGCTCGTCATCGGACCGGAAGAAGTGCCGTTAGCCGAATGGCTGCCACACATCTGGGGCGCTGATGACGACGCCACGCCCAAGTTCAAGACCGACAAAGAATACGAACGCATCGTCGCCCTGATCGCACGCTTCATGAACGAGATTGCGATCACGTTTGAAGTCGCACCGAAGGAATACGAACCCCTGTTCTGCGAACACGAATGGGAAGGAAAGCCCGTACTCGATGGCGAAGCCTGGGCCTGGGGATTCACCGAAGGCATGGCCTTGCGTGCGGAAGCATGGGAGCCGATTTACGCTGCTCCCGTTGCGCCGCTGATGCGCCCGATCTATCTGCTCGGCGCAGAAGAAATCGAGGAAGAAGAACTGACCCTCGTCGATACACCACTCAAGACCCACAAGCTGACGATCGAAATCGAATCCGCCATTCCCGAAATCCATAAATTCTGGCAACCGCTGCGCAAATCCGGCGTCAAAACCGTGCAGCGCGAAGAACCAAAGGTCGGCCGCAACGATCCCTGCTCATGCGGCAGCGGCAAGAAATTCAAAAAGTGCTGCGGCGCCAGCGAAGGCGGAGAAGACTGATCGCGCAATGATGCCAAAAACTGGCATCAAGAATCAAAACAAAAAGACGGGCTTATAACGCTATGCCAATCATCCGGCAATGCCGCAGGCGAGCCGGATCGCGCCGTTCACCCGCTTTGACGATGCCAGCGCTGTGGCGCGAAAAATGGATCAAGAAGTGAACGTTGTCTGAGCACGCAGTGCGAGTTCGTCACTTCCCATTTTTTGCCCCGCAGCGCTGGGAACCCCGAAGGGGCAACGTCAGTGCGGCCGCCTTTCTTTGCCTACTTTTTTTGCGCCCGGCTAGGGGGCGAAGTAAAGAAAGTAGGTAGCCGCCGGGCTACCCCCGGCAAACACAACCTCTACGAAGAGCCCGATTCAAAAGAACCAACACAGCTCTCGCACCATCACCACCGCCCCCACATCTACAAACAAAAAAGCCCCGAAAATCGGGGCTTTTTCAACTCAATCTACACACCTAAGAATCATGCATCCGGATCTTTAACGTGACGACGTTGCTTGACCGCTTCCGCCAACCCTTCGAGCACACCAAGGCTTTCTTCCCAGTTGATGCAACCATCCGTAATCGACTGCCCGTATGTCAATTCCTTACCCGGAATCAGATCCTGACGACCCGCAACCAGATGCGATTCGATCATCACACCGACAATGCGTGTGTCGCCTGCCGCAACCTGTTCGGCGATATTGGCGCAAACTGGAATCTGGTTTTCTGGCTTCTTCGAACTGTTCGCATGCGAGGTATCGATCATCAGACGCGCTGCCAATCCATTAGCCGCGATATCCTTGGCCGCCTGATCGACGCTCGCCGCATCGTAGTTCGGCGCCTTGCCACCGCGCAGGATGATATGGCAATCCTCATTACCGAGCGTGGAAACGATGGCCGAATGACCGCCCTTGGTCACGGACAGGAAATGGTGCGGCTGCGAAGCGGCCTTGATCGCATCGACGGCGATCTTGACGTTGCCGTCAGTACCATTCTTGAAACCAACCGGGCAGGACAGGCCAGAAGCCAGTTCACGATGGACCTGCGATTCAGTCGTACGCGCACCGATTGCGCCCCAGCTGATCAGGTCAGCGATGTACTGCGGGCTGATCACGTCGAGGAATTCAGTACCGGCAGGCAGGCCGAGTTCGTTAACGTTCAACAGCAATTCACGCGCAATGCGCAAACCGTCGTTGATGCGGAAGCTGCCATCCAGGTATGGATCATTGATCAAGCCTTTCCAACCGACCGTCGTGCGTGGCTTCTCGAAGTACACGCGCATGATGATCTCGAGTTCACCGGCAAAACGCTCACGCTCCTTGATCAGGCGGTTCGCGTATTCCATCGCTGCCTTGGTATCGTGGATCGAGCAAGGACCGATCACGACCATCAGGCGATCATCCTGACCGTGCAGAATACGATGCAAGGCGGTACGCGCATCCGACGCGGTCTGCGCTGCCTTGTCGGAGCAGCCGAGTTCGCGAATCAAATGCGACGGCGGTACCAATTCTTTCATTTCTTTAATCCGTAAGTCGTCGGTGCGTGGCATGTTTTCTCTCCGGTCAAAATCTGTTCTGCAAAACAAAAAACCGCCATCGCGGGCGGTTTTTCAAAGAATTTCGGTTTAGCTTTTTTTACCTGCGCGCTTACCGCTTCTCCACCGCCGTTGGGCTGGAATAGCTAAAGTAAAAATAAAATGGGAAGCGCAGTGCGTTCATGTCATCACAGGTAAAGCGGTTATCTGTCGGCAATAGTGCAATAAATCCGGCAGTTTGGCAAGCAAACCCTTTTAAAGCGTGGCTTATCGGGCAAAATTAGCTGGAAAGCAAGACCCGTCAGGCCGTGCCGCCCACGGTCATGCCATCGATACGCAAGGTTGGTTGGCCGACACCGACCGGCACGCTTTGTCCTTCCTTGCCGCAGACGCCGACACCACTGTCGAGGCGCATGTCGTTACCGATCATCGATACGCGTGTCAGCGCATCCGGACCGTTGCCGATCAGCGTGGCGCCCTTGACCGGATAACTGATCTTGCCATCCTCGATCATGTAAGCCTCACTGGCAGAGAACACAAACTTGCCATTGGTGATATCGACCTGACCACCGCCGAAGTTGACTGCGTACAAGCCATTTTTCACCGAAGCAATGATCTCTTCCGGCTCCTTGTCGCCGCCCAGCATGTAGGTATTGGTCATGCGTGGCATCGGCAAGTGCGCATACGATTCGCGACGTGCATTGCCGGTGATCGGCATCTTCATCAGGCGCGCATTCATCGTGTCCTGAATATAGCCTTTGAGAATGCCATCCTCGATCAGCGTCGTGCACTGCGTTGGATTGCCTTCATCATCAATATTGAGCGAACCACGACGATCGGCAATCGTGCCATCGTCGACTACCGTCACACCTTTGGCGGCTACGCGTTCGCCAATCCGTCCGGAAAATGCACTCGATCCCTTGCGGTTGAAATCACCTTCCAGACCGTGACCGATCGCTTCATGCAACAGCACGCCAGGCCAGCCAGAGCCGAGCACAACCGTCATCGGACCAGCAGGTGCAGGACGCGCTTCCAGATTGACCAGCGCAGACGCAACTGCTTCGCTCGCATATTTCTCCAGCAATTCGTCGCTGAAATACGCATAGTCGTAACGTCCGCCGCCACCGCTCGATCCCATCTCGCGACGACCGTTCTGTTCGGCAATCACCGTGATCGACAGACGCACCAGAGGGCGAATATCAGCCGCCAAGACGCCATCGCTACGTGCGACCAGCACGACGTCGTACTCGCCTGCCAGGCCGGCCATGACCTGCACGATGCGCGGATCCTTTGCGCGTGCAATGCGCTCGACGCGTTCAAGCAGTTTGACCTTTTCCGTCGCGTCCAGTGAGTTCAGCGGATCATGCGGCAGATATAAGGCGCGACCGCCACTTGGTGCAATGGACGAAGCGACCTTGATCTTGCCAGCGCCTTGGCGTGCGATCGTGCGTGTTGCCAGCGCAGCTTCGGTCAGCGCGCGTTGCGAAATTTCATCCGAATAGGAGAATGCGGTTTTGTCGCCCGATACTGCGCGCACACCGACGCCCTGATCGATCGAGAAACTACCGGTCTTGACGATCCCTTCTTCCAGGCTCCAGCCCTCGCTCTTGGTGAACTGAAAATACAGATCCGCATAATCGACGCGATGGGCGAACATCGTGCCCAGCGTCTTGATCAGCGCGGATTCATCAAGGCCGAACGGCGTCAGCAGAATGTCGCGTGCGACCGCCAGTGTTTTGAGATTGGGTTCGAAAGGCGTCATGAGACTTTTTATGAGTAATCGGTGGCTTTATCGACCGTTGCTTCATGCAGGACACTGCCTAAAACCACGCCCGACAAAATGGAGTCAGATACCCGAATTGTAGATCATTCGCAAAAATCGACCCGAGTGCTTGCCGGAAACAGCGCGTTCACGGTATACGGCGTCAAAGAATACGATGCTTCAACGCAGGAAGATTTTCGCGGATACGAGAAAGATGATGGGGGTCGATATCGCCGATTGCAAGGCCCTCGCCTTCGGCCCAGACCGATTTGATCTCGCCCCATGGATCGATCAGCATGCTGTGCCCCCAGGTGGTACGACCATTTGGATGACGACCACCCTGCGCTGCGGCAAGGATGTAGCACTGATTTTCGATGGCACGCGCACGCAACAAAATTTCCCAGTGCGCGCGACCGGTTGTATAAGTAAACGCAGCAGGTACGACCATCAGCGTGCAATCGCCCATGGCACGATACAACTCGGGAAAACGCAAGTCGTAGCAGACGGACAAACCGACCTTGCCGAATGGCGCATCGAATGTACCGACTTGCGTGCCATGCACAATTGTGCGCGCTTCGTCATACGATTCTTCGCCCTTGGTAAAGCTGAACAGATGGATCTTGTCATAGCGCGAGACGCGTTGACCACTGGCGTCGTAGACCATCATGGTGTTCAGGACTTTGTCAGCCGTCGCCACCAGCGGCAAGGTACCGCCAATCAGCCACACCTTGTAATCGCGCGCAATGCGCGACATGAATTCCTGAATCTGGCCGGTGCCATCCTGTTCAGCCAAAGCGATCTTGTCGGTCTCCTGCAGACCCATCGCCGCCCAATACTCAGGCAGCAGAACCAGTTGTGCACCCTGATTCGCCGCTTCCGCAACCAGACGCGTCACCGTCGCAATATTCTCTTCCACCACTGGTGTAGAAACCATCTGAATTGCAGCAACACGCGTTACTGCCGATGCCGGATTCTGGCTCATGCGTCATCCTTCATAAAGTGTCTTGTCTGAACGGGAACTCGGAGGCGGCTCGGGATTGCGTTCGATCTTGTTGACGCTCGGATCGCTCCAGCTTCCCGTAATCGCATACTCATAAGTAAATGCGCGCGCCAGCGGCGCACGCAGGAACAATTGCGCCAGGAAGGTACCCGCACCAATCACCGGATTGACTGCCAATGCATACGCCACCGACGCCGCACCCGCATTGATTTCTGGAACGATGACCGCGCGAAGATCCTGCGTCTCTTTCACAATATCGGCAGCGCCATCGATCAAGACCGTCGCACTGACCCCGCGCATTTTCAGGTTATCGGTGCGCGCTACGCCCTTGTTGATCTGCGCACTGCCATTGATACCATCAAACGCGAAACCATCCGAGAACACATCACGGAAATCCAGCGTCAATCGACGCGGAATCGACTGCATGCTCAACACCCCAAGTAGCTTGGCGGCCCCCGGCTCTACTTTGAGGAATTGCCCCGTCTTCATATCGAGATTGATCTTGCCCGACAGGCTCGGATAATCAATCGAGAACGGCAATCCAGCCCAGCTGACATCACCGCTCATCGTGCCTTCGCCGGCTTTCAGTACATCGGAGAAACCGAAGCGGCCCAGCAGCTTGCCTGCGTCTTCAATTTGCAGCTTGTAGTCCAGGTGCGAATTATTGCTGCCGGACTTGGTGATCCAGTTACCGGTAGCAGACAATTTGGCATCTGGATTGCTGACCGTCAGATTGCGGATGCGCCACTCGCGTCCTTCTGTCGCACGCACATAATGCGCGAGCAGTTCAAGATGACCGAGCTTTTTGCCATAGAGTTCGAAGTTATCGGCCACGATATCCAGTGCAGGCATCTCGGTGTCCTGATCCACATTCGACATCAAATCCTTGACATCGGCACCCGCCGTTTTCGGTATCTTCAGCGATGTCAGTCTGGCGGTCACACGCCCAAGTCCTCGTCCAGACTCAGAATCACGCCAGCTGACATGGCCGGTCATTTGCGAGGATTCGATATTGACCTGCCACATGTCATCGCCACGCGTCAGACCGGCCACGACTGTATCCAAGCGTTTGCCGAGGATGAAAATTTCATCGCTGCGTAGCGCCAGTTTGTCCGTTTCTACATACTGCGCCAGATCAGGTGCGCCGCTGGTCGAAGCAACTGACTTTCCCATCAAACCACTGGAGACCGACGAAGTCGCTGCGATCCAGTCGTCGATATGCAGGCTGGGAACACTGATATTGGCTTGCACACCCGTCGCAGGCTCCGGCGGTTGTGCATTTACGCCGATCCCGCCACGCACGATGCGCCAAGGCGTGCTGCCGGCAGCACTGGTCGTACTGACATTACGTTCACGCTGGTAGAGCGCACTAATGGCCGCACCGAGATTGATGCGGATGCTGTCACGCTGCACACCTGAGTTATCGAGCGCCAAGCCCGTCTGCACATAGCGTAGCGGCAAGGCATCGCGCGCATCTTTTTTCAGCGGCACCGGAAAGTCCAGCCCCAGTCCCCGCAAATTCGAATCGACGGTCACATCCACGGCTTTGTCGCGTACGTTCACCAGCGTGCTGAAACGGGTGCTGCCATTCACCTTTTCCGTCAGCTTTTGCACCTCTGCCGATGGATATGCCTTGCGCAAACCGGCGGCCGTCAAGGTCCCGTCCGCGCGAATCTGGATCGAACCATCCTTCTGCGAGCCGCCGCCCACTGTCAGTGGGCCGCCTAGAAAATTGCCTTTGATATCGTGTAACGAGACGCCTTTTTCATTGAATTCAAGACGTCCGTTAGTCTGCGCGATCTCCGGCATGGCGTTCATCAAGGTCACGCCATTGTTGGCAAACTTGAGCACGCCATTGACTTTTGCATCGTGCATATTGTGCAAAGGCAGATTCAACTTGAGTGCGAGCGAAGCGTTGCCCGTCCCTTTGGATTCATCCGTAAAGTGACCAATCCATTCGCCCACCGGACTATCGACGGTATAACGTAGGAAATTTTGCAAAGGGCCTTTCGCAGTGCCATCGATCTGCAATTCGGATTCATGCGACATCAGATCGGGAACGACCGCCTTTACATCGGCAACCTGTGCGCCGTGCGTTTCCCCCGTGTCGCCATGCACTTCCAGACGCGCCTTATCGAATACGATGCGCCCCTGAATTTTTTCGAGCAGTGGCCACATCGGTGACTTGCCATCGTGCGCAAACATATCCGGCGAGTAATTCAGTACACCGTCGTGAATTTTTCCAGAGAAGACAAACTCACCGACGTTTTTGGCATTCTTGTTTTCATTCTTCTTGTCATTCGGATTGGTTTCATGAAACGGGAAATGCGCGAGATCCCCTTTCAGACGCAAGTGACCATCCTGCAGATTGCCACCCACCAGACCATAAGTCAGCCAGTGACGCACATCTTCCGGCATACCGAGAGGCAGATAGTTACCAACACGGTTCAACTCCAGCCCGGTGATCGTGCCGGTCAAATCAATCACGCCCGGCACATTTTTTTCCTGCTTGTTGATCGGCATCAGATGCGTACCGGCCAACGACGCATGTAAAGCATCCTTGGCAAACGACAGATTGCGAATCGTCAGCATCAACATGTCGTTCTTTTCGAATCGCCACTTGGCATCGGCATCCAGCGTATCGAATGCAATGGTCGGCTCCGCAAAGTAAGCCGGTGAGGCAAAGCTGACCTCTTTCGATGCCAACTGGAAGGAACCGCCCTTGTCACTGGCGTCCACATGCCCCGTCAGATTCTCGAAGCCAGGAATCGCCGGCACCGCCGCCTGCGCTGGCACCTTGGCAGTCGCTGCACGGGCCGAGCGGGCCGGTTGCGCCTGTAAACCAAGATTCAGAAAATCGCCTTTGACCTGATACGACTGGACATCCGGATAGGCACCTTGCCACTGCGCAGAAAAATCACGTAATTGCCCACGCGGCGCAAAATCCCGCAGCATCCGTAACTGCGCAGGCGGCAATGGCAGACGCTCGGCAAAAGACGCCAGCGCCTGCAGATCGAGCATGCGTGCCTGCACCTCAGTCCGCTCCGGTGTGTTGCCCTTGGCCGCCACATAGCGTTCGCTCATCGTGGTTTTCGGCAATACCAGACCATCACGCGTCTGCACCGTCAGATCGGTCACTGCAATCGCATGGCCCTTGAGTCCAAAGGTTGGCGTACCGTCGCGCACCTGGTTATCGATGGTTTCCTGTACCGAAACGCGACCGTTGGCGGCGACCAGATCCAGTGGAGCCAAATCCTTGCGCAACTGCATCAGCACGTCGGACAGTGCCAGATCAGCCGTCAGATTGACCACGCGGGCATGATCGAAGGTCAGCCACGCACGTAATGAACCGCGTGCAGCCTGCAGATCAAAGGGGAAATCGAGGTAGGTCTTCCAGTTGGCGAGATCGGTATCGCGAAGGTCGGCATAGACTTCTCCGGTCCATAACGATGGATCGGACTTGCGACCATTCAGTAAGGAATGTTCAAACCTTGCACGCACATCCAGCGGTGCGGCGATCGAGGCTGGCGGCGTTGCTGTCAGTGCAAAATGGTGTTTGGTGCCCTTGTTCTGCAGCACGACATTGACCTGCTCCAACGCCAACTCAGGCGTTTGGCGCACATCATCTTTCCAGCGCAAGCGGCCGCCATTGATATGAATGTCATGCTGCGACATCACCCAATCGGCTGCGCGGCCATCGTTCTCCTGCCCGGTCTCAATCAACATGCCGGCCACATAAAAACGGCCTTCGGCATCACGCTGGATATCCATGTCCGGCCGGTCGATATCTAGCCGATGCAAACGCAGATCGAATGCCGGCAACGACCACCAAGACACGACGGCCGAGACACGCGGCAATTGCAAGGCAGGTTGATTGTCCTCGCCATAGATTGCAACGTTTTCAAGAATGAGGGAAGGATGAAGACCCTGCCAGCCGCCCGACAGCACACCGATGGAAACCGGCCGACCGATCGCCTTGCTGGCAATCTGCTCGACATTGGTCCGATAGTCGGCAATCTGCGGCATAACGATATAGCGCAGACCGAGCAGCAGGATAGCAAAGACAAAATAGGCAACCAGCATCAACTTGAGCGTAAAGCCCAGCAAATGAAAACTTGCCGCATTGGCACGCTGATAGGATTGCCCGACCGCATGCCAACCAGTACGAAGGCGAGTGGCCAGCGCAGGTTGATCAGGTTGGTCTTGCTCGGTAGGCATCAATCAAGTCGTGGAGTGAAAGACATCGCGTAGAATGAAACGGACCAACAACATGCACCGACGGTCCGTCTGCAACATTCGGCATCGCCAGAGTACAGCGGCCGGCACCGGCATAAAATCAACCAGACGCCCAAACAGCAAAGAACATGTCCCTGCCCATTCTCGACGCCTCCCGGTTTTACACGCGATGGATCAATGCAGACAGCAGCCGTGAGCAAAAGGTTGCCGAAGTTGCCAAATTATCCCTGAACCCCGACGTTTTCGCTCGGGTTTTACAAAACGAAACAGATGCCGGCGTTTCCCTGCCCGGCGCCATGCGTCGCCTGCGCAATCTGGTGATTGCCACCCTGATCCGACGCGACCTGAATGGCGATGCCGATCTGGCTGAAGTGGTCGCCACCATGACCGAATTCGCTGACTTTGCCGTGCAGCGGCAACTAGCCGCGACCATGGCAGAAATGATCGCACTGCACGGCACGCCGATCGGCGAAGAATCGGGTGAATCGCAGGAAATGATCGTGCTCGGCATGGGCAAGCTCGGCGGTGGCGAACTCAACGTGTCGTCGGATATTGATCTGATCTTCGTCTATCCAGAAGATGGCGAGACCCGCACCACCACACCCGAGCAGCGCAGTCTTTCCAATCACGAATTTTTCGTGCGCACCGGCAAGAAGCTGATCGCCGCACTGGCGGAAATTACCGAAGACGGTTTTACGTTCCGCGTCGATATGGCCTTACGGCCGAATGGCGCATCGGGGCCGCTGGCTGCCAGCTTTGGCATGGTCGAGGAATATCTGATCGTGCAAGGTCGTGAATGGGAGCGCTATGCGTGGGTCAAGGCTCGTGCGCTGACCGGCAAGCAGGACGATATTGCCGCGCTGGAAAAAATCATTCGCCCTTTCGTCTATCGCCGCTACCTCGATTACGGCTCGATCGATGCGATTCGTAACATGCATGCGCAGATCCGCGCCGAAGTCACGCGGCAGGAAGCGCGCCATCCGGAGCGCAGCCACAACGTCAAGCTCGGTCGCGGCGGCATTCGCGAGATCGAATTTCTCGCGCAAGTCTTCCAGTTGATTCGTGGCGGTCGCGACGCCGCACTGCGTGATCGATCCACGCGCAAGACGCTGCGCATCCTCGCGGAAAAGCAGCTCCTCAAGCCTGAAATCGTGGATGAATTGCTGCACGCCTACACTTTCCTGCGCGATCTGGAGCATCGGCTGCAATATCTGGACGACGCACAAACCCATACGCTACCGGTCAATGACACCGATCGCCTGGCCGTCGCGCAAATGATGGGCTACGACGATGTCGCCACACTGCTGACCGAACTGGAAAAGCAGCGCGTCATCGTGGCGCGTCATTTCGACGAAATTTTCAACGACAAGAAAAACGAGCAGCAGAACGAGGCCGATAATGTCGCGGCAGAACTCGCGGTCGTTCTCTCCAGCTCTGACAGCGAAGAATCAATTACCCAATTCCTCACGCAAATGTATTTTGACGAACCAGCTGTTTCGGCACGCCGGCTGATCTCTACCTGGCGTTCACCGCGCCTGCAAACACTACCCGAAGCCAGCCGCAACAAACTGGTCGCGCTGGTCAATGCGAGTCTGCCTATCATTGTCAAGGTCACCGACAAGCACAGCGTCACGCTGGGCCGCCTGCTTGATTTTCTGGAAGCCATCGCCCGTCGCGCGGCCTATCTGGCACTGCTGACCGAATACCCGCACGCGCTCGAACGCGTGATCCGCATGATCGCCGCCAGCAACTGGGCCGCCACCTACCTGACACGCCACCCTTTGCTGCTTGATGAACTGCTCGATGACCGGACCCTGAAGGCAGCACCAGACTGGGATGTCTTCGCTCGCGATGTGCGCAGTCGTCTGGAAGAGTCACCGGGTGACACCGAGCGTCAGATGGATATTCTGCGCGAGATGCATCATGCCCAGCTGATTCGTCTGCTTGCACAGGATCTGGTCGGTGATCTGAGTGTGGAAAAACTGGCTGATCATCTTTCTGCCCTTGCCGATAAGCTGGTGGCAGAAACCATCCATGCAATCTGGATGATGTTCCCCAACCGTCATCGCGAAGAGCCGTTGTTCGCCGTGATCGCATACGGCAAGCTCGGCGGGAAGGAACTCGGCTACGCCTCGGACCTGGACGTGATCTTTCTCTACGACGACGACCATCCAGACGCGCCCGGTCTGTACGCCAAGCTTGCGCAACGCTTCATCACCTGGATGACCGCGCACACACCGGCCGGCATTCTGTTCGATGTCGACATCGCATTACGACCTGATGGTGCCAGCGGCTTGCTGGTCTCCACCGTCAGCTCTTTCGAAAAATATCAGTGCACATCTGCATGGCTGTGGGAACACCAGGCACTGACGCGTGCCCGCTATTGCGCAGGCGATGCCGACATCGGCGCACGCTTCGAAGTCATTCGCGAAAAAGTCTTGCGACAGGAACGCGAACCGGAAAAGCTCAAGCACGAAGTCCTTGCGATGCGCAAGAAATTGCACGATGCGCATCCAAACAAAACTGCCGAGTTCGATCTGAAGCACGACGATGGCGGCATGATCGATATCGAATTCATCGTGCAGTACATGGTCTTGCGTTACTCGGCACAGCATCCGCAATTGACAGGTGACATCGGCAATATCGCATTGCTGAAGTTGTTTGGAGAATTGGGCCTGATCGATGCAGAGCTTGGCAAAAAGGTCGGCGATGCCTATCGCACCTTCCGCAAGCTGCAGCATCAAATCCGTCTCGAAGGTTTGGAGCGAGCACGTGTGGATAAAAATAAAGTGATGGAAGAAAACAAGGCCGTCATTCTGCTCTGGCATACCCTTTTCGATTGATGGCGTACAAGGGCTTCACAAAAATTCATCACTGTCCTCTGCAATAGACTCGGCCTAACAGATTCTTAAACCGCGACCAGAAAAATTCTCATCGAGAGGGTCGTTCTGGTCGCATTTTTTAATCTGACAAAGCATCTCAAAGCCAACGCCAAAAACCGTCTAAGCTTCCTCGTTTTTCTCGCTTCTCAGCACAACATCCCTCAACGTAATATTTGGCTGAAATTAAAATTGCGTTGATACCCATATTTCTTAACAAGGTTTTGTAAAAATCCAAATGGGTACGATTGTTCGAACTGTAGCAACGGGAGTTAATCGTTTTAATGAGTAGCCATCACAAACGGCATTTGCATTTCAATGTCGTCATCAGAGGAAGTGGGCACCATGCGGGTGCCTGGCGTCACCCACAAGCACAACCCCAACGCGATCTGGATTTCGACTACTACGCAAATCTGGCACAAGAAGCGGAGCGCGGACTTTTCGATGCAGTATTTATGGCCGATGGCTTCTTCGGCCTCTCGCGACGTTTTGAACCCTTCACCTTGCTGTCGGCACTGTCGTCGGTCACCAAGCACATCGGACTGATTGGAACAGCCGACACAACCTATAACGAGCCGTACCATCTTGCGCGCAAGTTTGCCTCACTGGATCACATGAGTCGCGGTCGGGCCGCGTGGAATCTGGTCACCGGCGCAAACTCTGCCGTGCAGCATTTCACACGCAAGGAACATCCTGATATAGCGCAGCGCTACGAAAGCGCCACCGAATTTGTCGAGGTCGTCAAACGCCTTTGGGATAGCTGGGAAGAGGATCTTGCATTACTGGACCTCGATGCGCCGGAACAACTTGCTCATAGTCGTCCGCGCGCTTTTGAACATGTCGGAAAATTCTTCTCGATCAAGGGCCCCCTGAACGTACCGCGTCCGCCGCAAGGACACCCGATCATTGTGCAAGCGGGTCAATCAGAAGATGGCAAAGAACTAGCCGCGCGTACTGCCGACGTGGTGTTCACTGCACAGCAAACCTTGGGTGCCGGGCAGGCTTTCTATCACGACGTCAAATCACGCATGACACGTTACGGACGAGACCCTGACCAGTTGCTGATCATGCCCGGCTTTGCGCCGATTGTTGGCGATACGCAAGCAGAAGCCAAAGAGATCGCAGCAGAACTCAACGACTTGGTGGTCAAACCGCAAGCACTAGCCAATCTTTCTCGCTTCTTCACCGTCAATCTGGCCGACTACGATCTGGATGAACCCGTACCTTTGGATAAAGTGAAGCATCATGATCCAACGCTGCAAGGTATTACCAGCATCAAGAGCGCCATTCTCGATGCCGCAGCGCGCGAGCGTATGACAATCCGCCAGTTTCTTGAACGCAGCGCTGGCGGTCATGGTTTCATCACGGTCGTCGGCAGCGCTGTACAGATTGCCGATGTACTGCAACAGTGGCTGGAAGAACGAGGCGCAGATGGATTTAACTTGATGCCTTCAGTTTTTCCATCAGGCCTGACACGCTTCGTCGATACAGTGATTCCGGAACTGCAGAATCGTGGCATTTACAGACAGTCTTATGAAGCCGGTACATTACGTGATCGTCTTGGCCTCAATTATCCAGCGCGAGGTGATTAAGTTTTGTCATGAGTACTCAAAGCAGTACGCCAATAAAAAAATGCCCCGTTGATCGGGGCATTTTTTATTTCGCCTAGAACTTGTAGTTCATACGCATCACCATGCTTCGCTGCGCACCGTATAAAGAATAATCGGCTGGATAACTAAAATATTGTCGATCAAAAATATTATCGATATGAGCAGAAAGGCTGAGATGTCGATCAATCTCGTATCGTGCCATCAGACTCGCCACGGTATAAGCACTTTGACGAATACTTCCTCCTTCGGTGTCGCCTTGCCAGCGCAGACCACCACCGACCGTCAATCCATTCAAAGCACCTTGCAGACGATAGCTGGTATGAAGTTTCAGACTGTCGCGCGGCAGAAACGTATTGATACGCTTGTCCATGACATCTTTCGTCTCCACATGGGTATAGCCTGCAGCGATTTGCCAGCCCGGCATCACTTCTCCACTGACTTCCAGTTCATAACCTTTGGAGTTGGTATTCTGCTCCGCCGTGTAGGAACCATTTGCCCAGACAGCGAGGTTATCCTGGCTGGTTTCAAATATCGCCAGACTGGAATTTAATTTCCCCCCAAAATGGTTCCCCTTTACGCCGATCTCATATCCTCGACCTTCTAGTGGATCAAGAGGATTGTTATTCACATCTTTAACCCAGGAACCCTGTGGATTGAAAATCTTGGTGGCGCTACCGTAGACGGCCCATTGCTTGTTCAGGTCGTACACGACGCCGAGGTAGGGCACGATGACATTCTCATCCGATAACGTCTGTGTGGCAGCACCGCTGAAAGGCCAGCTGCGAATGTTGCGATCCCACTGTACAACGCGCGTTCCCAGAATGACCTTCAAATCATCCGATACATGAAAGCGACTGCTGACGTAGGCGGCGTTCGTGCTTGTTTTTGTTGAGCCAGAACCGGTGGCAGTAAACGTTGGGGTGGGATGATTGCCGTCATTCGCAAATAGATTGGGAACCACACCTGCTGGCGAACTAGCGTATGCGGTGAGATAGCCACCGTAATTCGGGCCGCTGGTTTCGTAACGGGAAATCGTCGCGCCAGCGATCAGTTCATGCTCGCGTCCAAACAGGCTGAAAGCACCGGTGAGGTAAAGATCAAGATTGTGCTGCTCCGGATTCCCAGCCCAACGGACTGGAAGAATCGTCGTGCCACTACCATCTCTCTGCAATGTTCCACGGGAATAGGCAAACATAAAATCGTACTCAGATCGCGTATAGCTGTATTCGGCCTTGCCGGTCCAGCCATTTCCCAGATCGTGTTCAAGCGATGCAAACACACCATTTGTCTTCTGGTCGTTATAAGACCAGCTCGGCGCATAACTTGCCGTACGCGGCAAGTTTGCCAGGCCGCCATCTGCAAAGCGCGTTGGCTGACCGGTACGCACGGGTGAATCAACATTATTTGTCTGATGCATGAAGCCCGCAGTCAATAAGGTTCCGTTTGGCAAATCAGCTTCAACGATGCCGTATAGCGTCCCTGATTTTTCCTTGAAGCGGTCCAGCCAGCCTTCCTGTTGACGATAATCCGCGACAAGTCGGCCACGCACGCTACCGCTTTCATTCAGGCTTCGTGAAATATCCAGTCCTACACCGCGTCGATTCCAGTTCCCGAATTGCGCATTGACGCTGGTTTGAGGCGCTGCAGTCGGACGCTTGCGAATCAGATTGATCGTTGCCGCAGGGTTGCCAAGACCACTGATCAAACCGGTGGCACCGCGAACTACCTCAACACGGTCATAAATAACCAAATTCTGGTTAAACAGATTCAAACCGGCATCCGTCGGCACGCCATCAACCTCGTAATTAGCGACATCAAATCCGCGCGAATAAAATCCATATGAATCGTCCCCTGCGCCAGTCTTTGCCACTGTTATGCCAGGAACGGCATCCATGGCTTCGATGATCGTCTTGGCATTCAGATCCTCAATCCTCTGCCGCGTCAGTACGGTCAGGGATTGCGGCGTTTCATTCGGCGCCAGGTTCAAGCGCGTCGAACTACTGGACGAGCCTGTGGTGTAGGAACCTGTTCCTTCCGTCATCGAACCGGGTGCTTTTCCCGAAACCGTTACCAACGGCAAAGCAGCCTCATTCTTCGGCAAGGCATCCAGCGTGTAGCTACCGTTTGTCTGCCGAACTGCACGCAGCCCGCTACCAGCCAACAATGCATCCAGACCCAACTCAGCCGTGTAACTTCCGTGCAAACCCTGGCTTTGCAGACCGGCCGTGGTTTCCCCGTTAAAAGACAGCATGATTCCCGCCTCCCGACCAAAGCGTGTCAGCGCATCTTCAAGTGAACTCGCAGGAATGGAATAAGAACGCGCCTGCACAAGCTGTTGCGCGATGGCAGGCGAAGGCGTGACAAAGAGAGGTGCAGCAATCATGCTACCTGCGATGACGTGACCGATGGCGATAGCCATTGTGCTGCGCATGAATGTGCGTGAAGTAGATTGCCTGAATACGGCAGTGGAACGGTGATTCATCTTGATCTTTCGCTGGTGATTGATGGGCTCTTTCACCCTCCATGTCCCGCGAAAAAAAGAAACGGACCACCTTTTACAAAAATTCTCCGATTATTTTCAACCGGACTTCTTTCCCGATCTGGCATTCGGTGCCAGCGTAATGCTCACGGTCTGCATGCCCCAGAACCGCGTGATCGTTTCTACCTGCAGCGAAAGCGCCAGCGCAACCGTCTCCAGAACTAGATCGATGTCGGCCAACGGATAGCTGCCCGAAACACGCAGATCGGCGACAGCGGAGTCGCATCGTAATGGACGCTCGCTGTAGCGATTTAACTCAACCAGGAAATCCGCCAGGCGCATACTGCGTGCCACGATGAAGCCCTGTGTCCAGGCTGCTTTTTCTGAATCGGCAGTACCGGATTTTGCAATGTCAGCACGCGTGAAACCTGTTTGCTCACCAGCATTCAGTACCAATGCCTGCGACGCGTTTTCTCGCGGCGTAATCTGCACGGCTCCTTCGTAGACGGCTACTTCGGTCAGTGCCTCCTGCCGGCGAACCGTATAGCGCGTGCCGAGCGCGAGAGCTTCGCCTTGCGCAGTCTCGACCAAAAATTGCCGCCGCGATAAATCCTTTGCAGTCGCGATCATGATCTCGCCTTCAATCAGTCGCAGGCGTCGCTCGTTTTGCGTAAAGGCGATGCTCACGGCCGTATTGCTGTTCATGTGCAAGGTCGTACCATCCGCCAGCGTCAAGGTGCGACGCTCACCAATAGCCGTACGTTCATCCGCAGTCCAGGTCTGCCAGCGCAGTTCGTCACGCCCGATCCACGCAGCACTGCCCGTGAACAACAACGCAGCGATACCGGCAATTGCCTGACGGCGTTTGGGCGACTTGGATGGCGTGAGTGCCGCCTTGGCAATCGCGCTATTGAGTGGCGCAGACAGATGCGTCAACTTGCCGTTGACGGATTCAATACGTTGCCAGGCGCGCTCATGATCGGGATGTGCAGCACGCCAGCGCTTCCATGCTTCCAGCAAGGAAGGTGCAACAGGTATTGATTGCAGATCGATCAGCCATTCGATGGCTTTTTGCGCCACCTCGGCAGGAATCGGTGCAGCGCCGGCAAGCTGATCCGCATATCGGATGGATTCTGCACTCATGTGTTCGGGAAGACGTCAGCGAAATAACAGCGCTGCGCAGCCTTGAGCAGATAACGTTTGACCGTCGTATTCGAGATGCGAAGTACTTCGCCAACTTCGGCGTGGCTCAGGCCATCGAGCTGCGTCATAAGGAAAGCGCGCTTTACAGGTAATGACAGGCCATCAAGCAGACGATCGATTTCAATCAGCGTTTCGAGCAGGATGGCGCGCTCTTCTTCCGAAGGAACCTTGGCTTCCGGTATCAATGCCAATGTCTCCAGATAAGCGCGCTCAACCTTTTGACGGCGCCAGTGATTGGCAAGCACACGTTGAGCCACCGTCGTCAGAAATGCGCGCGGCTCCTGAATAGCCAACACTTCTTCACGCGCCAACAAGCGCATGAAGGTGTCATGCAACAAGTCGGATGCCTGATGCGGATCGCCCAGCTTCTTGCTGAGCCAACGCCCGAGCCAACCGCGATGGTCGGTATAAAGCGTTTCAATCTGCTGATCGAGAGCGATGTCGGATGTAGCCACGATAACGGCGGTCTTCCTCGATAAAAGAGGAATGTGTTAGATGAGAATAATTCGCATTATATGTTTAATGCCTGATCATCACAATTCGGAATCGCCAAAGTCGAATCCAAACTGCTTCTTCCCATCCAAATAACAACAGCCACACACATGGTTTTGGCCAATAAAAATGCCCCGACCAGCGGGGCATTTTTTTGGAAGCTTGATTCGCTTGCTTGATTGGCTTACTTGGCCGACATCAGCGCAACTGTCGTATCCAGCATGCGATTCGAGAAACCCCATTCGTTGTCGTACCACGACGAGACCTTGACCAGACGACCGGAAACCTTGGTCAGCGTCGCATCGAAGTTGCTCGATGCAGGGTTGTGGTTGAAGTCGACTGAGACCAATTGTTCGGTTTGATAGGTCAGGATGCCCTTGAGCGCGCCTTCCGATGCTTCTTTCATGATCGCGTTGACTTCTTCGACTGTCGTATCACGGTTGGCGATGAAAGACAGATCGACGAGCGACACATTGATCGTCGGGACGCGGATCGCGAAACCGTCGAGCTTGCCGTTCAGTTCCGGCAGTACCAGACCGACCGCAGCGGCAGCGCCGGTCTTGGTCGGAATCATCGATTGCGTGGCCGAACGTGCGCGACGCAGATCTTCATGCATGACGTCGGTCAGGACCTGATCGTTGGTGTACGAGTGCACTGTGGTCATCAGACCGTTGCTCAGGCCGATCTTGTCATTGAGCGGCTGGACCAGTGGTGCCAGGCAGTTGGTGGTGCACGATGCGTTGGAGATGACGGTATCGCTGGCTTTCAGCACATTGTTGTTGACGCCAAACACAATGGTGGCATCCACATCCTTGCCACCCGGTGCGGAGATGATGACTTTCTTGGCGCCGCCCTTCAGGTGAGCCGATGCTTTTTCTTTGGTCGTGAAGAAGCCCGTGCATTCGAGCACGACGTCGACATTCAGGTCGCCCCATGGAATCTGCGCAGGATCGCGTTGTGCGAAAACGCGGATGCGGTCGCCATTGACGACCATGTATTCGCCATCAACTTCGACGGTGCCTGGAAACTTGCCATGGGCGGTGTCGTAGCGGGTCAGGTGTGCATTGGATTCTGGCTTGCCGAGGTCATTGATCGCGACGATTTGGATATCGTTTTTCTTGCCGCTTTCGTAGTGGGCTCGCAGTACATTGCGACCGATACGGCCATAGCCGTTAATTGCAACGCGGATTGTCATTCTTTTTCTCCAGAAAATTCAACATCAAAGAAAGAAACATCATTGCCCGGACGGCCGCTTGGTCGCGCAGGCTTCCTGCAATGCAGGCAAATCGCGCCAGCCGTAGCCGGCTTCCATCAAATCAAGACCGTCCCAGGTGAACGGTTGTTCGACTAACAACTCGGCACCAAGTTCTTCATAAAAGCGGCGCGCCGGCTTGTTGTCGACAATGACCCAGGCCAGCAAGCCTTCAGCGCCCTGCTTTTGCATCGCCTCGGCGACCAGTGCCAGCAGACGACGACCAACACCACCACGTTGCGCGATCGGCTTGAGGTAGATCGCGGTCAACTCCGCATCCAGCTCGAACTTGGCCGGTGCCAGCAACATACCGGAGGCAAAGCCAACCAGCTCATCACCCGCCATCGCAACGAATACCGAGATCGATGGCACATCGGCCAGCAGCACTTGCGACCACATCGCAGTGCTGTCCTCGGTCTTCATGCCATCGAGGTAGGCATCCGGCATCACGCCACGATACGTTGCGCGCCAGCTATCTACACGCAATGCTGCAATCGCGGCTGCATCGTCAGGCGTGGCGAGGCGAAAAGTGATTTCGGTCACGCCAGCGCTTTTTTGACAGTCGCGATGACGTTCTCGACGGTGAAACCAAAATGCTTGAACAGCACGCCAGCCGGTGCCGATTCACCAAAGGTGTCGATACCAACCACGCCACCTTCGAGGCCAACATACTTGTACCAGAAGTCGGTCACGCCAGCTTCAATTGCAACGCGTGGCACGCCTTTGGTCAGCACGCTGGCTTTGTAAGCGGCATCCTGACGATCGAATACATCGGTCGATGGCATCGAGACCACGCGCACGGCAACGCCATGTTTGGAGAGTTCGTCTGCGGCCTTGCCTGCCAGTTCGATTTCCGAACCGGTCGCGATCAGGATGATCTTTGCATCCTTGGCATCGCGCAGCACATACCCACCGCGCTTGATGTTGGCGATCTGTTCGTCGCTACGTTGCTGGAACGGCAGGTTCTGACGCGAGAAGATCAGCGTGGTCGGGCCATCCTTGCGCTTGACTGCCTGTTCCCATGCCACGGCCGATTCAACCGTGTCGCATGGACGCCAGTTATCCAGATTTGGGATCAGACGCAGGCTCGATACGTGCTCAACCGATTGGTGGGTTGGACCATCTTCGCCCAGACCGATCGAATCGTGCGTGAAGACAAAGATCGAACGGATCTTCATCAGTGCCGCCATGCGCAACGCATTGCGACTGTAATCAGAGAACGTCAGGAAGGTCGCGCCGAACGGGATGTAACCACCGTGCAGGGCGATACCGTTCATGATCGCGCTCATGCCGAATTCGCGCACACCGTAGTTGATGTGATTGCCGGCGTGATCGCCACGCACGGCCACGCATTCTTTCCAGTTGGTCAGGTTGGAACCGGTCAGATCGGCCGAACCGCCGAGGAATTCTGGCAGCACCGGTGCCAATGCCTGAATCGCGTTCTGGCTGGCTTTACGGGTGGCGATGGTTTCCTGCTTGTCGACGCAGGCAGCGATGTATTCGTTGATCGCCTTGTCCAGATTGCCTGGCAGTTCGCCCTTCATGCGGCGCGCCAGTTCGGCGGCTTCTGCAGGGAATTGCTTGGCATACGCATCCAGCTTGGCTTGCCAGTCGCCTTGGCGCTTGGCGCCGGTTGCCTTGGCATCCCATGCGGCATAGACATCGGCAGCCACTTCAAATGGTGCGTCGCTCCAGCCGATGGCTTCACGCGTGGCAGCGATTTCCTTGTCACCCAGCGCAGCGCCGTGCACGTTGTGCGTACCAGCCATGTTTGGCGAACCTTTACCGATGACCGTGCGGCAGCAGATCAGGGTTGGCTTGTCCGATTTTTTCGCGGCTTCGATTGCTGCATCCAGCGCAGCCACATCGTGACCATCAACCGCACGGATCACGTTCCAGCCATACGATTCAAAACGCTTCGGCGTATCGTCGGTGAACCAGCCTTCGACGTGACCGTCGATCGAGATGCCGTTGTCGTCGTACAGGGCGATCAACTTGGACAGACGCAACGTGCCGGCCAATGAGCAGGCTTCATGCGAGATGCCTTCCATCAGGCAGCCATCGCCGAGGAAAACATAGGTGTAGTGATCAATGATGTCCAGATTCGGACGATTGAATTCTGCCGCGAGCAGTTTTTCTGCCAGTGCCATACCGACCGCATTGGTGATGCCCTGCCCCAGCGGACCGGTCGTGGTCTCAATACCCGGCGTGATGTCAACTTCCGGGTGGCCCGGCGTCTTGGAGTGCATCTGACGGAAATTGCGGATTTCATCCATCGACAGGTCGTAACCGGTCAGGTGCAGCAAGGCGTAATGCAACATCGAGCCATGACCGTTCGATAACACAAAGCGATCACGGTTGACCCACTTTGGATCAGCCGGATTGTGTGCGTAGTGCTTCGACCACAGCGCCACAGCGATATCCGCCATGCCCATCGGCATGCCTGGGTGACCGGAATTGGCCTTTTGAACAGCATCCATTGCCAGCGCACGGATTGCGTTGGCCATCTTGGTGGTCGGGAGCGAGGAAGTCATGTTTGAGTATGAGGGCGGTCGAAGGATAGAATCAAAGCGGGCTTGCAAGCGGCCCAGAATTGCCTTGCGGCGAGGTGTTACGAAGGCGCATATTTTACCAGAGTGAGGCCGTCAGACTAAAATCACTGCTGGTGAAATCTTTTACAGTCGGATGCAACCCGCCACACGCCCGACCGACCTGCACCGACAACCCTGGAATCCTGATGCCCCGCTTTTTCTGCCCGCAACCCCTCGCCATTGGCGAAACGATCACTTTGCCCGACCACATCGCGCACCATATTCATGTTGTGCGTCTGAGTCCGGGTGATCGCATCACGCTATTCAATGGCGAGGGTGGCCAGTACACCGCAACGCTCACCACCATCGAGAAAAAGCGCGCCACGGCAGAAATCAAGCTGTTCGAACCCATCGAAACCGAACTGCCCTACGCCATCACGCTAGCGCAAGCCTTGCCCGAAGCCTCCAAAATGGACTGGATCATCGAAAAAGCAGTGGAACTTGGCGTGCATGCGATCCAGCCACTGGCATCCCAACGCTGCGTGGTACGCCTGTCGGCTGAACGCGCCACCAAAAAAATGCAGCACTGGCAAGGCGTGATCGAAGCCGCCTCCGAACAAAGCGGCCGCAACCGGCTTGCCACGTTAGCCGAACCGGCCGACTTCAATCAATGGATCGCACAAAAAGACCTGCACGTCCGCATCCTGCTCAGCCCACGTGCCGAACAATCGCTATCAGACTGGGCACGCCATCACCCACCTCAATCAGTCGGACTATTGATCGGGCCGGAAGGCGGCTTTACGGAACGAGAAGAAAACGACGCCGTGGCGCAAGGTGTGATGATGCTTTCGATGGGGCCGCGGGTATTGCGGACAGAGACAGCGGGATTGGCGGCGTTGGCGGGGTTGAATGCGATTTGGGGTGCGATGTAGATATCGCACCGGCCCGCGTTTATTTCTCAACAGCTTAAATTGCCGCTCAAGAATCAATACGATTACTAGCTGGATTAACAGCTATCGCTGCCAAAAACTGCGTGCGCGCCTCTTCCGGAGAATAAGCAGCCTTAGCGGGAACAACAAGTAGCGGCAGCGCGATAACGCGGCACACATTAGCAACAAGCTCGTCTCTATCCTGCGCCTTGCGACTGGCGTGTGATTTGTCATTCAGTTCAACAGCACAGATCACAGAAAAATCACCTGCTCGGCAGACAACATAATCAAAATGCTTGTAAGCGATACGGTTGAAAGCGCCTTGCCTTGCGGAGTTGCTCAAACCTGATTTAACCGTAGCAACGTCAGCCAATCGGACTTTACCAAAAACACGATAGTCCGCTCCAACCGCCTGATCTAGAACACCAAGAAAGGATCTCTCCGCCTCTGAGAAAAGCGGCTTACCGCGTTGGTAAGGAAAACCAATTGAGCCTGTATGAGTACTCTGCTTCTTCAATAGAAGCAGGACAACAATGACAACCAAGAACGCAAACAACAGAATCCATGTCATGCGAATATCCCTTAAAACCTGGTACCTGCAAACAATCTGAATCGCCCTGAGTTCAGTTGACTCCGTAGGAGGTCAACTGCGACAAATAGTTAGATTAGTCCGAAAGCTCTGGAAAGATCATTTCGTTAAGGCCATGCCCTCCGTGAAGCATGGCTTGCCTCCGACTGGCGATTAATTCGGATGTGGTCGGGACTTCACTGCCACCAGCTGCGCTATTTATACAAGTGCGTACTCCATCTTCTGTTAAATGAAGCATTTGTATTTTTCCCACTTTTCTCCCAAGTCGAAGCCATTCTTTATCATTTAGCCAGTATCCAACAGCACGAGGACTCATGAGTTTATTCAACACATCTCGTCGAATTTCGTTCATTTCAGATAATGAATCTACGTTGCCCTGAGCAATATGAAATGCAGCAATGGTTCTGGCGCGCCCTTGCTCCGTCAGTGAATTTTCATACTGTGTTGGTGAAAAAATGTCGGCATAAATCTTCTCCCACTGTAACTCTAGAATTCACCGGCCTGCGCGGTTTTCTGCGCAGGTCCGGTGGAATGAGAGGTTAGCCGTGGCCTTCAACTGCGTACCCCCTGAACGTATTGGCAAGGCCAAGTGAAAGATCGAGGTACTTGTTGGCTTCGCTTTCATCAAGAACAAAGTCTGGCAAATGGGCCGCATTGTTCCGAAGGCGGCGCAATTGCTCAAAGAAAGGCAAGATATCGTCGGGTATCTTTCCGAGCGACACCAAATTTCGAGCGAGCGAATACGAATTTGATGGTCCTTTAACTTCTAGGCCGGCCTTCTTCGCCGCAGCATAGATTGCTACCTCAACATCAATCCATGCCTCAAGAATTGCGGCTCTGGGTGATACCTCTGCAATCCGTCGGAACTGCTCATACTGAGTAAACATCGCACGGCCAGTAGCTTTTTCCCATCCTTCTGGAACTCTCTGCTTAACGGGCTCCGCAGCTTTTTCGGCTTCTTTGAGTTGTTGATTGAATTTGGCTTCGGCGTCTTTGTACTTCAGTGACTCCAAGCGCTCAAATAATTTTCGTAGTTCTTCACGAAAGAAATATGCGATAAGCACAGCTGAGACAGGCCACGCGATACTTGCAAGCAATTTTGAAATTGCATCAATGAGTTTCGCGTAGTCAAAGCCAATGTTTTCTTTTTCAGTGTGCGATTCAGTAGCCTTCTCTTGCGCTGGAGCAGAATTGGCCTCTTTCTGCCCACAGAAAACCTGAACTTCATGATTCACCACACCGACAGGCTTTGGCGCAGGGACACTTGTTGTCCGGCGAACTGGTGGCACTTTTTCACAGGCTGACTTTTCAGCCCCTTCTTGGGCGAATGCATGGGAAGTCAGCAGCGACGTGAGAAGGATAAATTGAATGACAAGTGTGATCAATCGCATACGCATATATATGGCTAACGTTTGAATTCAGCGGCCGCCGGAGGCAGTCCGCTGGAATGAATGGTTATACGTAGGCACTACTTCAGCCAAATGGTGTAATCGAGCTTGCCAATAAAGTTGGAGGCGTTGGCTAGTGCTATGGCTTGCCCAACACTCGTCAGACTGATCGCAAAAAGATTGTCGGTCGTGAACTGTTCCAAAAGGCGCAAGTACGAAGGGGCGCCAGTTGTTAATGCGGTTTTGAATGATGCTGCATCGGCGATACCGAAGTACTTGTACTCCTCCCTCTGAATATCGAAAATATCGCCACCCAGTATGTTGTTCACCGACGCTGCGCCGGCGTACTGAAGATGCTGCTTCTGAGATTCGGATAAACCGAAGCCGGGAGAGGAGAACGCTAGTGCGACTCTGCCAACCTGCTCTAAGGCATTGATATGCGGTAGCCCTTGATAAAACATTGAACGAACGCAATGGACAAATGAAAGCAGAGCGATCTGTTGCGCTGTGAGCTTCGGAACAACATGTACGGCCTCCGAAAGAACCATATCCTTGTAGTCGTTGGTGTTCCTGGCGACGCGCTCCGATATAAGTGTTGAAAGAATATTCGGATTGGCAGCCGTACCTCTTCTGGCGCTGGCCTGAACTGCATCATTTATCGCAGCCTGAACATCAGGCTCGCGAAATTTTTCCAGTGCAATTGAAGCAGCATCGTTGGCTAAACGAGCTTCGAGACCTGTCGCGAAAGCTCGTACCTGCTCTTCAGCAGTGCGCGTGGCCTCTTCTCGGAGTTGTGGGAAGTTGTCCCGAAGGAAGAGAATGCAAAGTTCACGGACCTCGCTGACTGATAGACCAGTGATATTTATGTCACGCCCGGCTTGAAGTGCCGTCGAACCGTTTTCTATTGTTTGTTGTTGCTTGTCACCCAGCATTTCTGCTTCCCCTCAATCCTTCCTAATGTCTCGGACATTTGCATCGCGGCCCGCTTGGATGCCAACGGACGATCCAGAGACTTGTTGAGTTTGGCCTTCGGACTTTTGCTCGCGCTTAAGAAAAAATGAGGAAAGAAGAGCGGCAAGCGCTGCGACACACGCGACAGCGGAATCGTAAGCAGGCGAACTAAGCAACCACGCAAGCGCCAAGAGCAGCGCAAGCGATGAAGCAATTATTGCGGCGAGACGCAATGGATTCTCCTACGTATAACACCTGAATAAAACCGCGCCGCGAAGCGGCGTCGGCTTGAATGAATTGTTAGCTTTTGCTGCCGAATCGCTTAAACAGCCAAACTATTCCAGCAATAATCTGTGGAATGTATGGCTTGATCTCTTGGTAGGCGACTCTAAGGAACTCAATTGTTCCTCTTAGAGCCGACTCTCGGGCCAAAGGGGACACCACCTCCTCTTTGACATTATTGATAAAACCAAGCTTCTGTGAGTCCGGAACAGATTCTATAATTGCTTCGACAAGTGCATGAATGTTGTAGCCCTCAAATGAAGAGATGGCAACGACGTTACTTTTGTCGATTCCGAATTGAGTGGCTGCCCACTGAACGCGCTGTCCAATCACCTCCCTTTGGTTTGGGCCTGGCTCATTGCGGCC
>Ga0308164_10001000_pt1 | contig 36620 bp, 34 predicted proteins | sample PhyTR2_FD_201031 | JGI IMG/M metagenome (GOLD analysis project Ga0308164, IMG submission 201031) | Phyllosphere microbial communities from UC Gill Tract Community Farm, Albany, California, United States - DLSLT.R2 | ecosystem: Host-associated > Plants > Phyllosphere > Unclassified | place: USA... | reverse complement strand
ATAATCGGGATTGCGACCGCCATCCTTGGCAACCCACACATCGTCGAGATACAGATTGATCTTGCTGACATCCAGATCATCGACACCCGCATAACCGATCGCAGCCAGAATACGTCCGAGATTTGGATCCGACGCAAAAAACGCTGTCTTGACCAGTGGCGAATGCGCGATCGAATAACCGATCTTGCGGCATTCTTCGGCATCCTTGCCTTCTTCAATCGTCACCGTCATGAACTTGGTGGCACCTTCGCCATCCCGCACGATCATCTGTGCCAGCTCTTGCGACAGACCAAGTACCGCCTCATACAACGCCGCGTACTCAGGCGTATCCACCGCGTTCACTTCCAAGGCAGCAGTGCCAGTTGCCATCACGATGAAAGAGTCATTGGTCGATGTATCGCCATCGATCGTGATGCAATTGAAGGAGCGATCTGCCACCGCTTTCGTCATCTGTTCCAGCACCGGCTGCGCGACCTTGGCATCCATCGCCAGAAAGCCAAGCATGGTCGCCATGTTCGGTTTGATCATGCCTGCACCCTTGCTGATACCGGTCAAGGTAATCGTATGGCCATTGATCGTGACCTTGCGCGATGCTGCCTTCGGTTGCGTATCGGTCGTCATGATCGACAGCGCCGCGTTATGCCAGTTGTCGGCATTCAGATTACCGATCGCTTGCGGTAACCCTGCCACCAGTCGCTCGACTGGCAGTGGCTCCAGAATCACGCCCGTTGAAAATGGCAGAATCTGCGTCGGCGCACAACCAAGCAACTCAGCCAGTGCACTGCAGGTTGCCTGTGCATTGGCCAAGCCAGCTTCTCCCGTACCGGCATTGGCGTTACCCGTGTTGATGACCAATGCGCGGATTGGCGCATCCGCTTTCAATGTCGCGAGATGTGACTTGCACAATTGCACGGGCGCTGCACAGAAACGGTTTTTGGTGAACACACCCGCCACCGTTGCCGTCGCTGCCAACTTCATGACCAGCACGTCCTTGCGGTTTGCCTTGCGAATACCCGCTTCGGCATGACCAAGTTCAATGCCGGAAACGGCAGTCAGATTTTCAGGAATCGGGAGCGGAAGATTAACGGCCATGGCGGTATCAGTAAGGTTGAAAATAAGGTTGAAATCAATCCGTCATTGTAATCGCATCGGCCCGACCGGGCGTAAGCGACAGCAATACGTTAGACAAAAGAAAAGGGCGGGATAAACCCGCCCTTTTTGAACAACCACATGGATTACCGGCCCATCAGGCGAGGCGTCCGTGGCATTGCTTGTACTTTTTCCCGCTACCGCATGGGCAAGGATCGTTACGACCGACTTTCGGGAAAGGATTGCCCTGATCACGCTGGTCGTCCGGTGCCGCTGTCGGCGCCAGCAATTCTTCCGGCGCGGCGTTTTCATCGAATTCGGCATGTTGATAATGCACGTTCTCGACTTGCGATTGCGCCAGTTGCTGCTCTGCTGCATCGATTTCTTCACGCGACTGCACACGCACCGTCATCACGATACGCACGACTTCAGCCTTGATCATGTTGAGCATCTGGCCGAACAGTTCAAACGCTTCACGCTTGTATTCCTGTTTCGGATTTTTCTGTGCATAACCGCGCAGATGAATACCCTGACGCAAATGATCCAGCGCCGCCAGATGTTCACGCCAGTGCGAATCCACCGCCTGCAACATCACGCTACGTTCAAAGCTGCCGAACGACTCTTGACCGACAATCGCGATCTTGCCCTGATAGGCATCATCGGCAGCCTTGATGAGGCTGTCGAGCATCTCATCCTCGGAAATGTTGCTGTCCTTCTCGACCAATGCCGCCAACGAGAAATCCATTTGCCATTCATCACGCAAGGTGGCATCCAACCCTGGCAGATCCCACTGCTCTTCCATCGAGCCAGCAGGCACATAGGTGTAGAACAGATCCGTGAAGACGCCCTGACGCAATGCGCTAATCAGCGCTGACACGTCGGTGGTCTCGAGCAGTTCGTTACGTTGTTGGTAGATGACCTTGCGCTGATCGTTGGCGACGTCATCGTATTCAAGCAACTGCTTGCGAATGTCGAAATTACGCGCCTCGACTTTGCGCTGAGCGGATTCAATCGAGCGCGACACGATGCCAGCTTCGATTGGTTCGCCTTCCGGCATCTTCAGACGATCCATGATTGCGCGTACGCGATCGCCCGCAAAGATACGCAGCAAGGCATCGTCGAGCGACAGATAGAAGCGCGACGAACCTGGATCACCCTGACGACCGGAACGACCACGCAATTGATTGTCGACGCGACGCGATTCGTGACGTTCGGTACCGATGATGTGCAAACCACCAGCAGCAACGACCTGATCGTGCAGCGATTGCCATTCTTCGCGCAGTTTTTGCGATTGCGCGGCTTTGTCGGCATCGCTCAATGCATCATTGGCTTCCAGCAGTTGAATCTGCTTGCCGACGTTACCGCCCAAGACGATATCGGTACCACGACCTGCCATGTTGGTGGCAATGGTGATTGCCTGCGGGCGACCGGCCTGTGCAATGATTTCTGCTTCACGTGCATGCTGTTTCGCATTGAGCACGTTATGCGGCAGCTTGGCTTTTTCCAGAATGCCGGACAGCAGTTCGGAATTCTCAATCGAGGTTGTACCCACCAATACAGGCTGACCACGCTCGTAACAATCCTGAATATCCTTGAGCATCGCGCCGTACTTTTCGTCGGACGATTTGTAGACCTGATCCTGCTTGTCTTTGCGTTGGCTTGGACGATTTGGCGGAATGACGACCGTTTCGAGTTTGTAGATTTCCTGGAATTCGTATGCTTCGGTATCAGCCGTACCGGTCATGCCGGACAGCTTGCCATACATGCGGAAGTAATTCTGGAACGTGATTGACGCCAGCGTCTGGTTCTCGTTCTGGATACGCACGCCTTCCTTGGCTTCCACCGCCTGGTGCAGGCCTTCGGACCAGCGACGACCGGTCATCATACGGCCGGTAAATTCGTCGACGATCACGATCTCGTTGTTCTGCACAACGTAATGCTGATCCTTGTGGTACAGGCTGTGTGCGCGCAACGCGGCGTACAGGTGATGAATCAGCGAGATGTTGCCTGCATCGTACAGCGATGCACCTTCTGCCAGCAAACCCATGCTGGTCAGGATCTGCTCGGCTTTTTCATGGCCGGCTTCGGTCAACAGAACCTGATGCGATTTTTCATCCTTGGTGTAATCACCCGGGACCTCGATCTTGCCTTTGCCATCCGGTGTTTCTTCACCGACTTGCAAAGTCAGCTGTGGCGGGACAGCATTGATCTTGTGATACAGATCCGTGTGATTTTCGGCTTGGCCGGAAATGATCAGCGGCGTACGCGCCTCATCGATCAGAATCGAATCGACCTCATCGACGATTGCAAAATTCAGGTCACGCTGCACACGATCGGCGGTGTCATACACCATGTTGTCGCGCAGGTAATCGAAGCCGAATTCGTTATTGGTACCGTAGGTAATATCAGAGTTGTAAGCCCGCTGTTTGACCTCATGCGCCATCTGCGACATGTTGACGCCGGTCGTCAGACCGAGCCAGCCATACAGCACGCCCATCGATTCCGCATCGCGCTGTGCGAGGTAATCGTTGACGGTGACGACATGCACGCCTTTACCGGCCAGGCCGTTCAGATAGGCCGGCAAGGTTGCCATCAGCGTTTTACCTTCGCCGGTACCCATCTCGGCGATCTTGCCGTAATGCAGGGTCATGCCGCCGATCAGCTGAACGTCAAAGTGACGCATCTTCATCACGCGCTTGCTGGCCTCGCGACAAACCGCAAAGGCTTCCGGCAGCAGACTGTCGATCGACTCGCCCTTGGCCAGGCGCGCACGGAATTCAGGCGTCTTGGCCTTCAGTTCGTCGTCGGACAGTTTTTCCAGAGCCGGTTCGAGAGCGTTGATTTCACGAACGGTTTTTTGATATTGCTTGATAAGTCGCTGATTGCGGCTACCGAAAATCTGAGTCAGTAATGACATGCTTGGATTCTAAAAAATGCGCCTGGATACAATCACGATGCACATGCAGCATGCGCGTGCGTCGCTCTGGGCTTGGGCTAAAGGGCTGATTTTATCATGCGGTTTCCGGCATATTGGGCTTAACACACAGGAAACAATAGACAGGGCGTAAAGATATTGATTCTCAACGGCTCAGGCCGCATTTACGCCTCAAAAATAGGGTTGAGCGCGTTAGCGCGCCGACAAGGCCAGTTTCTTGGCATGGCTGGCGCCAGCCACGAGGAATTTGTGCGGATCCTGGGCGACGCCCTTGATCCGGACTTCAAAATGCAGATGCGGTCCGGTAGAACGTCCCGTGCTACCAATGTCTGCTACATGCTGGCCGCGACGGACGATGTCGCCCAACTGAACGATCAGTCGCGAAGCATGGGCGTAACGCGTGATCATGTCATTGCCGTGGTCGATTTCCAGCATGTTGCCGTAGGCAGGATGAAACTCGGCCGAGGTCACCACACCTCCCGCCGCGGCCATGATCGGTGTGCCGGTTGGCGCGGCAAAATCGATGCCTTCATGCATGGAACTGCGCCCGGTAAAAGGATCAAGGCGGCGACCGAAAGTAGAGGCGTTATAGGCGACATTGACCGGCTGAACCGTTGGCAACAGACGCGACTGGATCTTGTCGCTCATTAGTGCCGACTCCACTACGTTCAGATAATCGGCGCGGCGCTCCAGATCGTGGCTCATGCCATCCAGCAAGGCCTGAAATTCCGACATGGTCAGATCGCGACTGCTGGTCTTGTCCATCTCCGGTGGAAGTCCGCCACGCCCCGGTTTTTCACCGAAGTTGAATTCCGTCGGCTTGACGCCAGCCAAGCCTTGGACACGTTCACCGAGCGCATCCAATCGCATCATCTGCGCCTGCATCTCGCCGACACGCCGCGCCATCAGCGCCAGATTTTCCTTCAGATATTTGTCTTTGTCGGCATCGTCCACGCTTGAAGTGGGACCGATCAGCTCGCGCACAGGGGTCGGCATGCTGGATGCCTGACTCAGGGCGACATAGGACAGCAGCAAGGCGCCACCGATGACGGAACAGATGAAAACGATAAAAACCAGCGCAAGATGACGACGGGTCAGCGTGACCGACTTGGCGTGTGTAAAACGAGGGTGCAACAAAATAATCTGCATCACGACTCCCAGTCCTCTCGCCGATGCAAGGCGAGGTGTGATATGGTTTCATGACGATGTGGCCATCCTCATTTATCCCATTCAAACAAGCGATCTCTTTGCAAAAACCAGCAAAGGGCGCTGTGGAATTCCTGCGTTCGCACGACAAATTGGCCGCACTTATGCCTTCGGTGTCCCGAATGGCCGCCTTGCAAAAGGATTGTGGGACGGCACTGCCTGCAATGTTCGCGCAGTGCGCCGTCCTGCAGTTCGAAGCAGGCCAGTTGGTCATCGCGGTACCGAGTACCGCACTGGCTGCAAGGTTGAAACAGCAATTGCCCAAATTTCAGGACGAATTACTGCGTCGGGGATGGCAGGTTACTGCAATCAGGCTTAAAGTGCAAGTTAGCAAAATTGTGGAAAAGCCGCGAAAAGCTGCCAAAACACCGCTATCTACACAGGCGCTGACTGCCTTTGATGATTTGAACAACGGGCTTGAGGATAGTCCGCGTAATCAGGCATTGAAAGGCGCGCTCAGCGCCTTGCTGCGACATCAACACGGGAAGTAGTACGTGATTGCTACCCTCTCAGGTAAGCGCCCATTCCAGATCCGCCTGACGCGCATAGTCCTTCGGCGCTGACTCGATCTGATCGAACGTGACAATCTCGTAAGCATCCGGCTGTTCCAGCAGAGCACGCACCAACAGGTTGTTCAGCATGTGCCCCGACTTGTGAGCGTTATAACTGGCAATCAGCGGATAACCAACCAGATACAAGTCACCGATCGCATCCAGAATCTTGTGGCGAACGAACTCGTTTTCGTAACGCAGGCCGTCGCTGTTCAAAATGCGGTACTCGTCCATCACAATCGCATTTTCCAGCGAACCGCCGCGAATCAATCCCAGGCCACGCAAGGTTTCCATGTCCTGCATGAAGCCGAAGGTGCGCGCTCTTGCGACATCCTTCACATACGACTCCAGACTGAAATCGATGGTTGCCGTCTGACCGGTACCATCCACCGCAGGATGCTTGAACTCGATAAAGAATTGCAGCTTGAAACCGTCGTACGGCTCCAGTCGCGCCCAGATCTCGCGGTCACCGCTGCCCTGCCGCACTTCGACTGCCTTCTTGATTCGAATGAATTTTTTCGGTGCGTCCTGCTCTTGCAGACCCGCCTGTTGCAGCAGGAATACGAACGAGGAAGCCGAACCATCCATGATCGGCACTTCTTCCGCCGTCAGGTCGACATACAGATTGTCAATGCCAAGACCGGCACAGGCAGACATCAAATGCTCGACGGTCGACACTTTCGCCCCATCCTTAGCCAGCGTCGATGCCATGCGCGTATCGCCGACGATGGTCGCCTGCGCCGGCAATTCGACCACAGGATCGAGATCGACACGACGGAACACGATGCCAGTGTCAGTCGGTGCGGCACGCAGCGTCAGCTCGACCTTGGTGCCGGAATGGAGTCCGACGCCAACCGTCTTGACCTGCTGATTAATGGTTCGTTGTTTGAGCATGCGTGAATTATAGCAACCGGGGAAAGTAATGCAGTAGGGAAGAAACGCTTTGTAACAGCTTACTCGCCTTACTGAAATAAGGACAAATTGTCTTTTTCAATAGTCCCCATCGTTAAATTCTTGATGACCACAAATGAAACGAGCCGCTCCATCTGCATGGAGCGGCTCGCTGATCACGCTACCGGAGTAGCGTCTGAATCAAATCAGATTTAGATTTGCGACAACAGTTTTTCTGCGGTCGATGTTTCCAAGTGACCACTGTCTTCCACGTTCAGGACTTTAACGACGCCGTCTTCAACCAGCATCGAGTAACGTTGCGAACGCACGCCCAGGCCGCCTTTTGTCAGATCGAATTCCAGACCCAGAGCCTTGGTGAAGGTGCCGCTACCGTCAGCGATGAAACGGACTTTGCCATCAGCCTTTTGTTCACGGCCCCATGCACCCATGACGAATGGATCGTTGACCGACAGGCACCAGATTTCATCAACGCCCTTGGCTTTGAACTGGTCCGCTGCAGCGATGTAAGCTGGAGCGTGCTGTTCGGAACAGGTTGGGGTGAATGCGCCTGGAACGGCGAAGATTGCGATTTTTTTGCCTTTGGTCGCTTCATGGACCATGACTTTGCTTGGGCCGATTGCACAAGCTTCACTTGCAACATTTACGTATTCTGCGAGCCGCGCTTCTGGCAGCTGATCACCAACTTTGATTGTCATCGTGGATTTCCTTTGATTGATTTAACGGCGTAACCGGTGAAAAAACGCCGCGCACTAGCGCGGCGTCGAACAGCAAGTATGCCTTGTTCTGCCTGTTTTTGCAGACAGTTTGACAATAATATCAAACTGCCTATAACCGACAGAACCTGGCAAGTACCAATTTAGTCAGCCTGTTTGCGCAGGAAGGCAGGGATATCGTAGGTTTCCATGCCGTTCTTTTCCAGCGCGCGCACCGTATCCGAAGCCGACTCACGACGCCATACTGCCGGCGCCTTCAAGCCTTCGAACGAGGCTGCTGGCTGTGCGCTGCCTTGCAGCATGCCGGTATTGGCCATCATTGGTTCATTGTGCGTACCGGTACGCAGCATTGGCGTTTGTACCAGCTGCACGCCTTTACGTGCACGACCCAGACCGGTAGCGACTACCGTCACACGGATGTCGTCGCCCATCGTGTCATCGTACGCAATACCTTGCGCAATCGATGCGTCCGGTGCGGCAAATGCGCGGACAGTCGCCATGACTTCCTTGATTTCTTTACCTTTGAGGCTGCGGCTGGCGGTCACGTTGACCAGTACACCACGTGCGCCGGACAGATCGATACCATCCAGCAGAGGCGAAGCGACTGCCTGCTCGGCAGCGATACGTGCACGATCGACGCCGTGTGCCGTTGCCGTACCCATCATGGCTTTACCCTGCTCGCCCATGATGGTTTTGACGTCGTTAAAGTCGACGTTGATGTGGCCTGGCACATTGATGATTTCTGCAATACCAGCGACAGCATTGTTCAGCACGTCATCGGCGTGTTGCAGCCATTCGATCATGCTGTCGTCTTCGTAGATCTCTTCCAGTTTTTCATTGAGGATGATGATCAGCGAATCGACGTGCTCGCTCAGCGCTTCCAGACCTTCTTCAGCGATGTCCATGCACTTCTTGCCTTCGTACGAGAATGGCTTGGAAACCACAGCCACGGTCAGTGCGCCCTGTTCCTTGGCAATCTGCGCAACGATAGGGGCAGCACCGGTACCGGTGCCACCGCCCATGCCGGCAGCGATGAAGACCATGTGTGCGCCACGCAGTGCATCTTCGATACGCGCACGCGACTCTTCTGCCAGTTGACGTCCAACGGCAGGCTTCATCCCGGCGCCCAGACCGGTGTCACCGATCTGGATGACGTTATGTGCCTTGGATTGATCCAGTGCCTGCGCATCCGTGTTCGCGGCGATGAATTCAACGCCGGACACACCTTTGTTGATCATGTGCTGAACGGCATTGCCACCGGCACCGCCGACACCGACAACCTTGATCACCGTGCCTTGGGAAACATTTTCAAGCATATCGATTTCCATGATAGTTCCTTCTAGATAGAGGGCAGTTCCCAGTTGATAGGCATCACGCGGTGTGACGACTAGCAACTGCTAACTGCGGGTTAAGTCAAAAAATTAAAATCAAATCGCAAAAAACAAAAATCAGAAATTACCGAGAAACCATTCCTTCATGCGACGCACCAATGCCGTCGCCGATCCATCCTGTCGCGTGACGAGATGCCCACGCAGATACTGCTTCTTCGCTTCCAGCAACAAACCCAGTACGGTTGCATACCGGGGACTGCGCACCACATCTGCCAACTGCCCGTTGTACTCCGGCGTGCCGAGACGCGCCGGTTTGAGAAAAATATCTTCTGCCAGTTCCGCCATACCCGGCATCATCGCCGTGCCGCCCGTCAGTACGATGCCGGACGACAGCACTTCTTCGTAACCGGACTCGCGCACGACCTGATGCACCAGCGAGAACAATTCTTCGATACGCGGCTCGATCACCGCTGCCAGCGCCTGACGCGACAGACTGCGTGAGCCACGATCGCCCAAGCCTGGCACTTCCAGCGTGTCGCCCGGATCGGCCAGCACCTGCTTGGCCATGCCATAGCGCAGCTTGATTTCTTCCGCTTCTGCAGTCGGCGTACGCACGGCCATCGCAATATCGTTGGTGATCTGGTCGCCAGCAATCGGGATCACCGCGGTGTGACGGATCGCACCTTCGGTAAAGATCGCCACGTCCGTCGTACCGCCACCGATATCGATCAGTACGACGCCAAGTTCTTTCTCGTCTGCGGTCAAGACAGCTTCGGCAGAAGCCATTGGTTGCAGGATCAGATCCGACACTTCAAGACCACAACGGCGAATGCATTTGACGATGTTTTGTACTGCAGAAACGGCGCCGGTAACGATGTGCACCTTGACCTCGAGTCGGATGCCGCTCATGCCGATTGGTTCACGCACATCTTCCTGATTATCGACAATGAATTCCTGCGGTACGGTATGCAGCAATTGCTGGTCGGTCGGGATGTTAACAGCCTTCGCCGTTTCAATCACGCGCGCGACGTCGGTTGCCGTTACTTCCTTCTCTTTGATGGCCACCATGCCGCTCGAATTGAAGCTGCGGATATGGTTGCCGGCGATGCCGGTGTATACATGACGGATCTTGCAGTCGGCCATCAGTTCGGCTTCTTCGAGTGCGCGCTGGATCGATTCCACCGTCGCCTCGATGTTGACGACCACGCCTTTTTTGAGGCCACGCGATTCGTGCTGACCCAGACCGATCACTTCATGGCGTCCGTTGGGCAGCACTTCCGCTACCACGGCCACGACCTTGGAGGTGCCGATATCCAGCCCGACGATCAGGTTTTTAGCGTCTTTTGTCATGTCTTTCCGTTTGCCTTTTTATTGCCTTGTGTGCCGATGTTCAAACCCTGTGCTTTCAGCGCCAGACCATTCGGATACCGCATATCGATGTTTTCAATTCTGTCCTGCAACAACGCAACCAGCTGCGGATAAACCGTTACCAGTCGATCTACCCGTTCCTTGAGCATCGCTGTCGTCTTTTCCCGTCCCAGCTCGATCTTCACGCCGTTGTTCAGTTTGAGCGTCCACGCATAGCGATCCGACAGGCTCAGTTCTTCGGTCGATACATTCAATGGCGCCAGCCATGCATTCAGATCCTGCCAGCGCGCAATCACTTCTTTCTCGCTACCTTCCGGCCCCTCAAACGCGAGCAATCGCGCATCTTCTTCCGCTTCCGCAAGATTGGCAACAAAGACATCGCCTTTTACCGAAATCAGTCGACCGTCGTCACCCCACGTACCTAGCGGCGTATGTTCTTCCACCGTCACGATCAACTGGTTAGGCCAGGAACGACGCACCGTCGCCTTGCGTACCCAAGGCACCGATTCAAAGGTCTGGCGTACTGCGTCCAGATTGGCCGTGAAAAAATTGCCCTTGATACGTGCCAGCGCTGCACTGCGTACGGTCAACGGATTGATGTGACGCAAAGGCTCGTGCTGCGTTGCTTCCACCCGAATCACCTGCAAGGTGAAATACGGACGATGCGCCACCCACCACAAACATGACGCGACGACCGCGAGCGCAACCAGCCCATACAGGGTGTTGGCGGTTGCATTCAAAAGTCGGACGTCTTGCCACATGATGGAATCAGTTACCTTTCACGCTTTGTTTGCCGCTTTGTTTCAGACCCAGCGTCGCCAGACGCAGGATTTCCACGCACAAATCTTCATAATCCGTTCCCGCCACACGAGCCGACATCGGCACTAATGAGTGGCTGGTCATGCCAGGTGAGGTATTAATCTCCAGCAAAAACGGTTCGTTATCGGATTCGCGCAGCATGAAATCCACGCGCGACCAACCCGTGCAACCAATCGCATTGAACGCATTGACAGCAAGCGTCTGAATCCGTTTCGTCAATGCATCATCCAGCGGTGCCGGGCACAGATATTCGGTCTCATCGCTGAAGTACTTGTGTTCGTAGTCGTAATTGCCCTGTGGCGCACGAATCTCGACAATCGGCAACGCCCGCGCTTCGCGACCACGACCGATCACCGGCACGGTCAATTCACGTCCTTTAACGAACTGCTCGGCCAGAATCACGCTGTCATACTTCGCGCACAGATCGAAGCCTTCGCGCAATCCTGCCTCCGTCTCGACGCGGGCAATGCCGATCGTCGAACCTTCATGCGGCGCCTTCAGCATCAGCGGCAGACCAAAATCTTTCGCCACGTCTTGCAGACGCTCGGTAGAGGTATTGGCCGCATCCAGCGAAACGAAAGCTGGCGTCGGCACATCGTTGCTCAGACAGATGCGCTTGGTCATGATCTTGTCCATCGCAATCGATGACGCCATCACGCCCGGACCGGTGTAGGGAATGCCGAGTTGCTCCAGTGCGCCCTGCAAGGAACCGTCTTCGCCAAAAATGCCGTGCAGCGCAATAAACACGCGATCAAACTTTTCTGCTGCCAGTTCCGCAAGGCTGCGCTCGGCAGGATCGAACGGATGCGCATCGATGCCGCGCGCCTGCAAGGCCGCTAGCACACCTTTGCCTGACATCAACGAGACTTCGCGCTCAGCGGAACGCCCGCCGAACAGGACACCGACCTTGCCGAATTCTTTTTTCAAATCTGCTTTCACATCATTCGTCATTGCATCTGCCCCTGCTGCAGTTTGGCGGGTACGCCGCTGATTGAACCCGCGCCCATCGTGATCAGCACATCGCCATCACGAATGACATTCATGATCGTCGTTGGCATATCGACGATGTTTTCAACAAATACCGGATCGACCTTGCCGGCCACGCGCAAGGCATGCGCCAGCGTACGGCCATCTGCTGCGACGATCGGCGGTTCGCCAGCGGCATACACCTCGGCCAGTACCAGCAAGTCCGTCGTCGACAACACCTTGACGAAATCCTCGAACAGATCGCGCGTCCGCGTATAGCGATGCGGCTGGAATGCGAGTACCAGACGGCGACCAGGATAGGCGCCACGCGCTGCCGCCAATGTTGCCGCTGTTTCGACCGGGTGATGACCGTAATCGTCGACCAGAGCAAACGTGCCGGCGGCATTTCCGTTGACATCCTTGATCGCTATTTCGCCATAGCGCGTGAAGCGTCGACCGACACCATTGAATTCACACAGCGCCTTCTGCGTTGCCGCATCATCCACACCGAGTTCGCGCGCAATGGCAATCGCAGCGCACGCGTTCTGCACGTTATGCATGCCAGGCTGATGCAGACGAACTTGCAAAGGTGCATATCCCTCCTGCACAACCGTAAATTCCATATGACTATCGACCGCACGCGCATCAATTGCACGCACATCCGCATCTTCATGAAAACCATAGGTCGTGATCAGTTTGGAGATACGTGGAATCAGTTCGCGTACGGTCGGATCATCGATGCACAACATGGCCACGCCATAAAAAGGCAGGCGCTGCGTGAAGTCAACAAACGCTTGCTTGAGCTTGTCGAAACTGTGATCGTAGGTCTCCATGTGGTCGGCATCGATATTGGTGATGACTTCGATCATGGGTGAAAGATTCAGGAACGAGGCGTCCGACTCATCGGCTTCCACCACGATGTAATCGCCGGAACCCAGCTTGGCATTCGCGCCGGCGCTGTTGAGCAAACCACCAATCACGAAGGTCGGATCGAATCCGCCTTCTGCCAGAATGCTCGCCACCAGACTGGTGGTCGTCGTCTTGCCATGCGTGCCGGCAATGGCGATGCCGCGCTTCAAGCGCATCAGCTCAGCCAACATGACGGCGCGCGGCACAATCGGGATATGTTTGGCACGGGCTGCAACGACTTCTGGATTGTCAGCCTGCACAGCAGTCGAAGTCACGATCGCATCTGCCTCGGCAATATTTTCCGCAGCATGTCCTTGGGTGACCTTCGCACCCAGCGATGCCAGACGGCGCGTCGCCACATTACTGCCCAGATCCGAACCCGAGATCGAGTAGCCGAGATTGTGCAGCACTTCGGCGATGCCGCTCATGCCGCTGCCGCCAATGCCGACGAAATGGATATTTTTGACTTTATGTTTCATGTTCTTTGTGCACCGGCGGCGCAGCATACGCCAGAATAAAAAGACGCCACGCGACCGCGCGGCTTGGCACCAATCCCGACGAAGTGAATGTTTTTAACTTTGTGTTTCATGCGGTTTTCACCAATTCTTCCAGCACGTCGGCAATCGCATTGTTTGCGTTGCGCCGTCCTTGTTCATAAGCGGCTTCTGCCATTTTCTGGCACTGCGCGCGTGTCATGTCTTGCAGCAATCCGGCCAGATGCGCCGCATTCAATTCCGTTTGCGGCAGATGAATCGCTGCCTGCTGCTGTGCCATCCATTGCGCGTTGTTGCGTTGATGCGTGGTGGTCGACACCAGCAATGGCACCAGTACGCTGGCAACGCCTGCTGCGGTCAGCTCGGATACGGTGATGGCGCCTGCCCTGCAGATCACCAGATCCGCTTCTGCATAACGGCGCGGCATGTCGTCGATAAAATCCAGCACCTCTGCTTCGACCTGTGTCTTGGCGTAATTGGCACGCAGCGCATCAATGTTTTTCTTGCCGGACTGATGCGTGACGATTGGCCGCTGCTCGACTGGAATCAGTGCCAACGCTGCCGGCAATGTTTCGTTCAGCACCTGTGCGCCGAGACTGCCGCCAACCACCAGCACTTTCAATGGTCCGGTACGGTCGGCATAACGTTGCGCTGGCGGCGTGGTTTCGATGATTTCCTGACGCACCGGATTGCCGGTCACGATTGCCTTGCCAGCTGCGGCGCCAAAATCGGCAGGGAAGCCGAACAGCACACGTTGTGCAATCGGCGTCAGCGTCTTGTTCGACAACAGCAAAGCAGCGTCTGCGTTCAGCAAAGCGACTGGGATGCCGCGCAGTTTGGCCATCAATCCGCCGGGGACCGTGACGTAGCCGCCCATACCGAGCACGACATCCGGTTGGCGACGCGACAGAATCGAAAAGCAGGTACCGAAACTTGCCAGCAGACGAGCCATGCCTTTGAGCGTATGCATCAGTCCCTTGCCACGCACACCGCTGAATGCAATCGCATCCATCTCAACGCCACGTTGAGGCACCAGATCACGTTCCATGCCGTGCGTGGTACCAAGCCACGATACTTGCCAGCCGCGCGCGCGCATGGTTTCGGCGATCGCCAGACCCGGGAAAATATGACCGCCGGTACCGGCCGCCATGATCAACAGCTTATTGATGTGCTTCGTCATATACGCCCTCCTCGCATGAGGACGCGATTTTCGTAATCGATGCGCAACAGAATTGCCAGACCGACGCAATTGATCAGCACACCCGAGCCGCCATAACTCATCAGCGGCAAGGTCAAGCCCTTGGTTGGCAGCAAGCCCATGTTGACGCCCATATTGATGAACGCCTGCACGCCTATCCAGATACCGATACCTTTTGCGGTCAAGCCGGCAAAGGTAAGGTCCAGCGCAATAGCCTGACGACCGATTTCGAATGCGCGCTTGATGATCCAGTAGAACGCGACGACCACGACCAGTACACCGACGAAACCCAATTCTTCGCCAATCACAGCCAGCAGGAAGTCGGTATGCGCTTCCGGCAGGTAGTGCAGTTTTTCGACACTGCCGCCCAGACCGACACCAAACAGTTCGCCGCGACCGAATGCGATCAGTGAGTGCGACAGCTGATAGGCCTTGCCGAGCGCATTGCTTTCTTCCCACGGATTCAGATACGCAAAAATACGTTCACGCCGCCATGGCGAAGCAACGATCACCAGACTGAAAATACCGACCAGCGTCGCACCAATGCCCCCGAACCAGACGCCATTGATGCCACCGAGGAAGAGAATGCCCATCGCAATACAGACGATCACGCCAAATGCGCCCAGATCCGGCTCCAGCAACAGAAGCAAACCGACAAAGCCGATCGCCAGTGTCATTGGCATGAAGCCCTTGGTCAGCTTGTGCATGACCTGTTGCTTGCGCACCGTGTAATCGGCGGCGTACAGAACGACGAACAGCTTCATCAGTTCGGACGGTTGCAGATTGAAGACATGGAACGACAGCCAGCGGCGTGCGCCATTCACGCCTTTACCGATACCGGGAATCAAAACCAGAATCAGCAGAATGATGGTGCCGGCAAACAGGTACGGCGCCCATTTTTGCCAGGTTTCGATCCGCACGCGGAACGCCAGCAAGGCGGCAAACAGCGCGATGCTAATGAAGATCGCCTGACGGCCGAGGAAGTGCGCATTGTCGTAACGGGCATACTTCGGCGAATCGGGCAAAGCGATCGACGCCGAATACACCATCACCATGCCGTACAGCATCAGCAAAATCACGACCCACACCAGCGGCTGATCGTAGCTCATCATTTTCGAGCGTTGCTCGATGCCTGGCAGCGGCTGCTTTTCTGCCGCAGGACGGAACAACGATGTCAGCGCCAGCTTCATGCGCTCACCTCGCCACGCGACAATGCGATCTCACGAACGGTGTCGACAAACACCTGTGCGCGATGCGCGTAATTACGGAACATGTCGAGACTGGCACAGGCTGGCGACAGGAGCACAGCATCGCCGCTACGTGCAACAACTGCAGCCTGTTCAGTCGCAGCTTCCAGCGTTGCGCAATCGGTCAAGTCAACACCGGATGCCGCCAAAGCCTCGCGAATGGCACCCGCATCCTTGCCGATCAGGAAAACGGCGCGTGCGTACTTGGCAACTGGATCGGCCAATGGATAGAAATCCTGCCCCTTGCCATCGCCACCAGCGATCAGGATCAGATGTGGCTCGGCGTTTTGACGTCCAGAGCCGAGACCTTTGAGTGCAGCAACGGTCGCACCGACGTTGGTACCCTTGCTGTCGTCGTAGTATTCGGTACCGCCGATGGTGGTAATGAGTTCAACACGGTGCGGCTCGCCACGATATTCGCGCAAACCGTGCAGCAACTGTGCAAACGACAGACCAATCGCACGACACAAGGCCAGCGCAGCCAATGCATTGACCGCATTGTGTTGCCCGCGAATGTGCAACGCATCAACCGGCATCAGCTTCTTGGTGATGATTTCCAGCTCGACCTGTTCCTTCTTGCGGCGTTTAGGCTGCTGTTCTTCATCAACGGTGGCGATCGACAACCAGCGCATGCCGTTTTCATCAACCAGTCCGAAACAATCAGGCTGAGCCGCCTCATCGATACCGAAGGTAATCACAGGTGACAACGGCGACGCCATTTGCATGGTCCATGCATCGTCACGATTCAGTACGCGCACGGTGCCATTACCGAAGATGCGCGCCTTGTCATCTGCATAGGCCTGCATATCGCCGTGCCAGTCCAGATGATCCTGCGTCACGTTGAGCACCGTTGCCACATCGGCTTGCAGCGATGTCGTCGTATGCAACTGGAAGCTCGATAGCTCCAGCACCCAGACTTGCGGCAACTGCTCGGCATCCATTGCCTCGCGCAGACAATCCAGTGCAGCCGGGCTGATATTGCCAGCGACTTGTACGGTCAAACCGGCACGACGACACAGCAAGCCAGTCAGACTAGTGACTGTGGTCTTGCCATTGGTGCCGGTGATTGCAATCACCTTGGGTACATAGGCACGTTCCTCTTTCAAGGCCACCAATGCCTGCGCAAACAGTTCGATCTCACCCCAGACGGGAATATTCTTTTCTGCCGCTGCCGGCAGGATGTGGACTAGTTCGCGTTGTGGCATCAGGCCAGGGCTGACGGCAACAACATCGATACCTTCCAGCAGGCTGGCATTGAACTGGCCTTCGTCTGCACCACCGACAAACTCAATCTCCGGAGCCAGCGTGCGCAGCTGGGCAAGACGTTCCGGTTCCTGACGCGTATCTGCAACGCGCAGCGTGGCGCCACAGCGGTGCAACCACTGCGCCATCGCCAGTCCCGATTCACCGAGACCCATCACCAGAAAATGCTTGCCTGTGTAATTCATTCTTTTCTTTGTTACCTGCTCAACATAAAGGTCAACGCAACTTCAGCGTCGACAAACCAAACAACACGAGAATCATCGTGATGATCCAGAAACGAACCACGACCTGTGTTTCTTTCCAGCCTTTTTGTTCGAAATGGTGATGCAGCGGTGCCATCAGCAAAATCCGCTTGCCGGTGCCTGTGCGCATCTTGGTGTATTTGAAGTACGCGACCTGCAGCATTACGGACAAGGTTTCCACCACGAAGATGCCGCCCATGATGAACAGCACGATTTCCTGACGCACGATGACGGCGATAGTGCCCAGTGCACCACCCAGAGCCAACGCGCCCACGTCACCCATGAACACTTGCGCGGGATGCGCATTGAACCAGAGGAAAGCCAGACCGGCGCCCGCCATCGCGCCGCAGAAAATGATCAGCTCGCCTGCGCCCTTGATATGCGGGATGAACAGATATTGCGAATAGATCGCGCTGCCCGACAGGTATGCAAACAAACCCAGCGCCGTACCAACCATCACGGTCGGCATGATGGCGAGGCCATCCAGACCGTCGGTCAGATTGACTGCATTACTGGTGCCGACGATGACAAAGTAGGTCAGCGCAATGAATCCCCACACGCCAAGCGGATAGCTGATGGTTTTGAAGAACGGCACGATCAGATCGGCTTTCGGCGGCAGATCCATGCTGAATCCGGATTGCACCCATGCCACAAACAATTCAATGAACTGCGAGTTGGTTGGCGCCGAAACCGAAAACGCCAGATAGACCGCAGCAAACAGACCGATGATCGATTGCCACATGTACTTCTCTTTGGATGCCATGCCCTTCGGATCCTTGTAGACCACCTTGCGGTAATCATCGACCCAGCCCACAGCACCAAACCCCAGCGTCACGATCAGCACGACCCAGACGAAACGATTGGTCAGATCAGTCCACAGCAACGTTGAAATACCGATTGCCAGCAGGATCAATGCGCCACCCATGGTGGGCGTACCGCTTTTGATCAGATGCGTTTGCGGACCGTTGGTACGCACTGCTTGTCCGACCTTGAGTCGTGTCAGCATGCGGATCACGGCAGGTCCGGCAAAAAGGCCGATCGCCAGCGCCGTCAGCGTAGCGAAGACCGCACGGAACGTGATGAAGTTAAAAATGCGCATCGGACCAACGTGGTCCTGAAGAAGCTGAGCCAGCCAAAGCAGCATGTTAGTGGCCTTCCTGAATATGTTGACCGAGCAGATGCTGCACGACACGTTCCATCTTCATGAAACGCGATCCCTTGACCAGCGCTGTTGCGTCGTTGTTGAAAAATGCGTCTAGCGCCTGATTGAGTTGTTCGATGCTGTCGTAGTGCGTAGCGCCTTTGCCGAAAACACGGCTGGTATGACTGGTCATATCGCCCAGCGTGAGCAAGCGATCGATGCCTTGCGCACGCGCATAAGCACCGACTTCCTCGTGATATTGCAGACCGTCATTGCCGACCTCACCCATGTCACCGAGAACCAGAACACGTGGCGACTCCATCTGTGCCAGCACATCGATGGCGGCCCGCACCGAATCCGGATTGGCGTTGTAGGTATCGTCAATCACCAGCGCACCGTTGCTTGCCGTTTTGCGTTGCAGACGTCCATTGACCGGTGCAAATGCCTGCAGACCTCGCACGATCGCTTCGACTGACACACCGATTGCGAGGGTGCAGGCAATTGCAGCCAGCGCATTGCGTACGTTGTGCACGCCCGCTGCCGACAGTGCAACGGTAAATTTCTGCCCGTTCGCAACGACCTGCAAGTCACTACCGAATACATTGCTCACATAGGTGCAATGCACATCCGCTTCCGGATTCAGACCAAAGGTCAATGTCTTGCAATGCTTGGCATAGCCACGCCACAAATCCGAGTAAGTATCGTCAGCCGGGAAAACGGCAACGCCATCTTCTGGCAGCGATTGCAGTACCGAGCCGTTTTCCATGGCAACCGCTTCGACACTCGCCATGAATTCCTGATGTTCGCGCTGCGCGTTATTGACTAGACCCACGCTTGGATTGGCGATAGCAGACAACAAGGCAATCTCGCCCGGATGATTCATGCCGAGTTCGATCACGGCCGCTTGATGCTCCGCCGTCAGTCTCAATAAAGTCAGCGGAACACCAATATCGTTATTGAAGTTGCCGCGTGTTGCGAGCGTGCGTTCTGTGCCGAATGCCGCCTGCAGAATTGCAGCGATCATTTCCTTGACCGTGGTTTTGCCGTTGCTGCCGGTCACGCCGATCAGCGGCAGTACAAATTGCTGACGCCAGCCATGTGCGATTTCACCCAGTGCGACACGCGTATCGGGTACGACCAGAACCGGCATATCCAAATCGGCCGGTTGGCGCTCGATGACCATACCCGCCACTTTGCGACTGGCAACATCGTGCAGAAAATCATGTGCATCGAACCGTTCGCCGCGCAAGGCAACGAATAGATTGCCTTCTGTCACCGAACGGCTATCGCTCGATACACCATCAAACGTCGCATCGCCAGAAAGCATCGCACCCTTGATCCACGGCAGTAATGACTGCAAGGTCGATTTCATCCGTGCGCTCCTTGCATGGCACGGGACGACAGCGCCAGCGCAGCATGATCGGCATCGAGGAACGGCAACTTGCGTCCCTTGATTTCCTGATAGTTCTCATGTCCCTTTCCGGCCAGCAGAATCACATCGTGGCGCGTCGCATTGCGGCATGCCCACAGGATGGCAGTGGCACGGTCTTCGATGATGTGCATATCTGGATGGCTGTCACCAATCCCGGCGACGATCTGCGCAATGATGACTTCAGGTTCTTCATGACGCGGATTATCGGTCGTGACGATCACGTGATCGGCTGCCATGGCAGCTGCACCCATTTGCGGCCGCTTGCCCGGATCACGATCACCGCCGCAACCGAACACACACCACAGCGCGCCATGACGTTCTTCTGCAACCAGACGCAGACTAGCCAGAGCCTTGTCGAGCGCATCCGGCGTATGGGCGTAATCGATGACGACTAGTGGCGCCTCGACACCACCCAGCTGCTGCATGCGTCCTGGCACTGCCGTCAAGGCTTCGACAGCGGCAATCGCTTCGCGCCAGCCTGCACCTTGTACAAGCAACACACCGAGGATGCCGAGTACGTTGCTGACATTGAAGTCGCCAACCAGTTGGGTCTTTACCTGCGCACGTTCGGCACCAAATTGCAGCTGGAATACGGTGCCACTCTGACTGCTGCGCACTTCGCTTGCCTTCAGCGTGGCCACATCGTTCAACGCATGTCCGCCGATGCTGTATGCCGTCACGGCAACTTCTGGGCGCGTTTGACGCAGACGTGTGATCAGACGCTCGCCCATCGCATCATCCACATTGATGACGGCGTGCTGCAAACCTGGCCAGTCGAACAATTGCGCCTTGGCTTCTTCATACGCCTGCATGTCGCCGTGATAGTCGAGGTGATCACGCGTGAAGTTGGTGAACAGAGCGATGTCGACATGCATGCCCGCCATGCGTTGTTGATGCAAGCCGATTGATGATGCTTCGATTGCGAGCGCGGTCGCGCCATGCTTGCCGAGTTCCGACAATGCGCGCTGCAACTGCACGGCATCCGGTGTGGTGTATCCAGTCACCGTGAACGCACCTGCCACGCCATCGCGATAGATGCCGGTTCCGAGCGTGCCGATCACGGCCGTCGGACGACCAAGTCGCGACAAGGCGCTGCCCAGCCACTGCGAGCATGAAGTTTTACCATTGGTGCCAGTGACCGCAACCGTCAGCATGTCGCGCGAAGGCTGCGCATACCAGGCGGCAGCAATCTCGCCAACATGCGGCTTGAGGCCTTTAACCACGAGATAAGGCACGCCTGCCGTTGCCTGCAACTGATCTGCATCACCATCGGCTTCGAGCAGGATCGCAGCCGCGCCGCGCTCGACTGCATCGCCAATGTAGGCACGGCCATCGGCATCGTCGCCCGGATAGGCCACAAACACGTCGCCTGACTGCACCTTGCGCGAATCCGCCGTCAGTTGTGCCTGCGGCGCATGCTGACGCAGCCAGTTCAGGATGGTATCGAGGTCAAATTGCGCAGCCATTACAACGTCTCCTGTAATGGTTCTGCGGGAATGATGATGTTCGTCACGCTGGAATCCGGCGCAACGTTCAGCGAACGCAAGGCACTTGCAACCACCGAAGAGAAGATCGGACCGGCTACCGAGCCGCCGTAATGGCGACCAGCTGTCGGTTCATCGATCATGACTGCAACGATAATGCGTGGATCGGAAACCGGTGCGAAGCCGACAAAGGACGCAACATATTTCTTCACGTACTTACCGTTTTCCAGCTTGTAAGCAGTACCGGTTTTGCCACCAACGCGATAACCTGGCACCTGCGCCTGTGGAGCGGTACCAGTTGGGCCAGCTGCCATTTCCAGCATGCTGCGCATTTCACGCGCGGTCTTTTCAGACAACACACGTTGCGCAATCGGCTGATCGGAGGAACGCTGCAAGGTCAGGGGAATCATTTCACCATCGCGCGCAAAGACCATGTAGGCATGCGCAATCTGCAACAATGAAACCGAAATACCGTGGCCGTAACTCATTGTCGCCTGCTCGATCGGACGCCAAGATTTGTAAGGACGTACACGACCGGCCACCGCACCGGGGAAACCGATTTTTGGTTGCTGACCAAAGCCCACCGAGGTAAACAGGTCCCACATCTCCTGCGGTTGCATCTGCAAGGCAATCTTGGCGGTGCCGATGTTCGAAGATTTTTCAATGATCTGCGATACCGAAGCCAGACCAATCGAGTGCGCATCACCAATGGTTGCTGTGCCGATCGTCATGCGACCAGGCGAGGTATCGATCATGGTGTTTGGACGAACGATTTTCTTTTCCAGACCCAGCGCAACTGCAAATGGCTTGAGCGTCGAACCCGGCTCGAACGTATCGGTCAGCACGCGATTACGCAATTGCGCACCGCTCAATGCAGCACGATTGTTGGGGTCGTAGGTCGGCAGATTGGCGAGCGCCAGAATCTCACCCGACTTGGCATCAAGAATCACGATGCCACCCGCCTTGGCCTTGTTGGCTTCGACGGCGGCTTTCAAATTGGAGAACGCGATGTACTGCAGCTTGCTGTCGATCGACAGCGTCAGATCCTGACCGTCATGCGGCTCACGGATTGCCTCGATATCTTCCACTACATTACCCAGGCGATCACGGATTACACGGCGGCTACCCGGTACGCCAGCCAGCGTCTTTTGATACGCCAGCTCCATGCCCTCGATACCCTTGTCCTCGACATTGGTGAAGCCGACGATGTGCGCCATCGCCTGACCTTCCGGGTAATACCGCTTGTATTCCTTGCGCGTATTGATACCGGCAATATTCAATTTCAATACCTTATCGACCACATCCATCTCAACCTGACGCTTGAGATAAACAAAGGTTCGATCCGAATCAAGACGGCCGTACAAATCTTTTTCGCTCATGTCGAGCAGCTTGGCCAACTGACGCAGCTTGTCCTTTGGCGCTTCCATCACGTCTTCCGGAATCGCCCACACCGCACGCACCGGCACCGACGACGCCAGCACCTGACCGTTGCGATCGGTGATCTTGCCGCGGGTCGATGGCAGTTCCAGCGTGCGCGCGTAACGGGATGCACCCTGCTTTTGCAGAAAGTCGGTGGACATGCCTTGCAGCCACAGCGCACGACCAGCCAGAGTCGCGAATGCCGCGAAAATCAGAAACAGCACGACACGCGAACGCCAGGCAGGCAGCTTGGCTGCCAGCACCGGGCTGGCAACGTAGGGTACGCCTTTGCCGGAAGCGGTACGTGACGTGCTACGCGTCATTTCGCCTCCAGATTCAGATACTGCGTACTGGCAGGTGATGCCGGCACCATGCGCAGATCACGACGCGCATTGGCTTCGATGCGACCGTGCACACCGAGCGTGGACTGATCCAGCTGCAACTGACGCCAGTCGATTTCAATCTGGCGCGTCTTCGCCTGCTCACGCTCCAATGCAATGAATGCGCTGCGCGACTGGTAATGCGCATTGACCACCGACAGCGCACACAGCACCAGCATGGCGGTCAACACAAAAGCGATGCGGCCGCTCATTGCAGCGCTCCCGCAGGCATCAGACGTTCGGCGATGCGCATCACGGCAGAGCGCGAACGTGGGTTCTCGCGCACTTCTTCATCGGATGGCATGACACGACCCAGCAATTTCATTTCCGGCTGCGGCAGATCGACGGAACGAATCGGCAGTCGACGGTCAGGCTGCGCCACTTTGGCCTTGCCTGCCATGAACTGCTTGACGATGCGATCTTCGAGCGAATGAAAGCTGATCACAACCAATCTCCCGTGCGGTGCCAGATGACGAAATGCCTCAGCCAGCACTACTTCGAGTTCTTCAAGTTCCTGATTGATGAAAATCCGGATAGCCTGAAAGGTGCGAGTGGCCGGGTCTTTGCCTTTCTCGCGAGTTTTGACGGCGTTTGCCACGATCTCGGCAAGCTGTCGTGTGCTTGAAATTGGTTGGACTGCCCGGCGAGCAACAATCGCCTTTGCAATCTGAAAAGCAAACCGTTCTTCCCCATAATCTCGTATCACTTTCTCGATTTTCTGTTCGGTTTCCGTAGCCAGCCATTCGGCTGCCGACATGCCACGCGTGGTATCCATACGCATATCCAGAGGACCATCCGCGCGAAAGCTGAAGCCTCGAGCAGCGTCATCCACCTGTGGCGACGAAATGCCAAGATCCAGCAACACCCCATCCAACTGCCCGATGCCGCGCGCCGACAAGGCCTCTGCCAGCGTCGCAAAACTGTCATGCGCGATGTCAAAACGCGGATCGGTGATGCTCGACGCGTTTGCAATTGCGTACGTATCCTTGTCGAATGCCAGCAAGCGTCCGCGCTCGCCCAGCTTCTGCAAAATCAGACGGCTGTGACCACCACGTCCAAACGTGCCGTCGACGTAGATGCCTTGCCGGCGATCGTCTTCCAGCGCCAGCGCCTCGATCGCTTCATTCAGCAGGACTGTCCGGTGCTGAAAGGGCTGCACCGCCTCTACATTTGTCACGGGCGTCAGAAGGAAAAATTGTTGAGTACATCGGGCACACCGGCAGCGATCGCATCCGATTCGCTTTCCGCCAGTTTTGCCGCATCCCAGATTTCGAAATGACTACCCATGCCCATCACCATGACGTCACGCGTCAAGCCGCCTGCCACGCGCAGTTCAGGCGCGATCAGGATGCGGCCGGCGGTGTCGAATTCGACATCCACGGCATTGCCGAGAAAAATACGTTGCCAGGCGCGCGCAGAAATCGGCCATTTGGCGATTTCCTCACGGCGGGTTTCCCACACGGAACGCGGGAAGAGAAGCAGGCATCCATCCGGGTGTTTGGTCAGGGTGACGCGTCCCTCGCACTGCAATTGCAATGCGTCACGATGGCGGGCGGGAATGGTCATCCGGCCTTTGGCATCGAGATTGAGAGAAGAAGCGCCTTGAAACACCCTGAAAATCCTTTTATTGGTATGCACTGCGAGGTGAATTGCGCTTTGCACTTACGGGTTGAAATAACCCACAAATAAACACTTTTTCACACTGTCGCCCACTTTAGAGGATGGAATTAGACGGGTCAAGCTAATTTCAGGGGTAAAAACAAGATTTTTTCCAATGAAGTCAAGGACTTAGCGCATTACGCTCAAGCAATCTAAAGTTGAAATCATCCAAAGAATTAAGCACTTATCACACACAGTGAAAGTGGCACTTCACCTATACACATGTGTTTTCAGAAAAGTATGTAAAAAATACATAGCGAAAAAAGAAGAAAAAACGGGAAAGAAACGGCGACAGCCATCACTTTGCGGGCGACAGCAAATGGAAGAAAAAAATGGGAGAAAAACAGAAATATCAGCGCCTTAAGCTAGGCGCTGGATGGTGCTAACGGCGTCGATCAGGAAGAATGCCGCATTCGGCGGAAGGATCGGGAACAGACTTGCAGTAGAGATAGGCTTCTTCACTCACGTGCGCAGGCCGGTGACGACGTCCCGCGCCTTTCACAAATGGAGCAAAGCATTCCTGACTTGCCCAGTAGGCATTCCATTTTGCGACGCATTCGCTCTCGGTTGGACCTTGCCTTTGAGGCATCACGCCGCCGGCACTGGGCCCATTTTGCGATGCGGTAGCGGCTTCTTCAGCTCTGCGAGAAGCCGCAAGCTGCTCATCGAAAAGCTGGCGTTCACGCGCAGCGCGCTCTTGGGCTGCGCGCTGATCTTCCGCAGAAATGGTCGAGGCACTGGTATCGACTCGGGTCGCTTTGTCGACATAACGAGCCGGCACGGTGTCAGAGACATGCGTGCGCCCTTTTTCGTCGACCCAGCGATAAATGTCGGCTGCGACCACATGCGACAGCATCGTCACTCCCAGCAACCCGGCCATCAACCACCGCAATAGCGCAATGCGCATGACACGTCTCCGCGAAGTACACGACTCTCGTTATAGCACGAGGTCAGATCTCTTGCCGCCAAACTCAGGCTTTACCGCCAAAAAGACCAAGAAGACCGATGATGATGAGATAAAGCGCGACGATAAAGTTGAGTAGACGCGGCATCAACAGAATCAAGATACCGGCAATCAAAGAGACAAGCGGTCCGACGGACAGGTAGAAGTTCATGGCAGCACTCCAGCAGAATGGGCAGGCACAAGCGCCTGTTGCCTGCCATCATCCTTGGCAGATCCACCTGCGTCGGTTCGCTATCCCACATCTTGTTGTGCAAAAGAAAACGGCGCGAGTGATGCAATGCACACTCGCGCCGTCGAAAATAATTGAAGCAAACCGGTAGGCCGGATTCTGTTACGGCAGTCGGGCAAGCCCTTCTGCTATGACAACCATTCCTCTAGGCCGTGAATTACTCCACGGCTCAAGCTTTCTACCCGCACGCTCCGCGAGCCGCCTCAACGCGTGCCTATTTGAAATTGCTCCAGGTGGAGGTTACCGCGTTTCACCGTAACTTAATACGCTCGTCTCTGTGGCCCTATTCCTCGTCTCACGACGGACGGCCGTTAACCGTCACCCTGCTCTATGGAGTCCGGACCTTCCTCCCGCCATCACCGAAATGATAGCCAGCGGTTGTCTTGGTCTGCTTCGGGCGTCATTGTAAACCAGTGCCGCTGGATAACTGCATTTGCTTTTGGGGACCAACAATCGGAAACGTCCGATTACGCGCCCTGTCATCAACTTTGACGATACCCACAAACCGTGCATACTCTGCCGGTAATCTCATACGTAACGACCCGACCGGATGACGATGCAGCACGAATGAAAGCCATTGCCATGTCTTTGCACAATGCCTTTTCGCCGCTTCATTCCTTTGCCAGCCTGATGCTGGCGCAACGACATTGGGTTGCGGCGCTGGCGCTCTCGCTGCCTCTTCTATTGCCATCTTCTATATACGCACAATCGGGAACGGTGCCCGACACGATTGCACAGCGCGTGACGGCTTGCATCGCGTGTCACGGCAAGGAAGGCCGCGCCGGCAGCGATGGTTACTATCCGCGTATTGCGGGCAAACCGGCTGGTTATCTCTATAACCAGTTGATCAACTTCCGCGATGGCAAACGGCATTACCCAATCATGACGGCGATGCTGGCTAATCTATCGGATGCCTATCTGCTGGAAATCGCGCACTACTTTGCCGATCAGCATCCGCCCTTTCCTGCTCCGCAGCCCAGTCGCGCTTCCTCGGCGGAACTTCAACGGGGACAACAACTGGTTCACGAAGGGGACCGCACGCAGGGTGTTCCTGCCTGCATAGCCTGCCATGGCGCCAGAATGACTGGCATCGCCCCCGCCATTCCCGGTCTTGTCGGCCTGCCACGCGACTATCTGCTTGGGCAGATCGGTGCTTGGAAGATTGGGGTACGCCAGGCTGGATCGCCGGATTGCATGGCGCAGATCGTGCAAAAGATGAGTCCTGCCGACATCAGCGCCGTGGCTTCCTGGCTAGCGGCACAAACTGTTCCGGCAGACAGCGCGCCGGCAAAAGCATCGCCGAACATGGTCTTGCCGCTTGATTGCGGTGGCGTGCAGCAAGGAGCGGTCAAATGAAGCTACTTCTGTTGCGCATCGGTTGCGTGCTGTTACTGACGCTAATCGCTTTGTCGGCATGGCTGTTCACGGCCAATCGCAATCCTGATCTGGATCAGCCATCGATTGCGGTTGCCGATACGCGGCAACAAATCCTGCAAGGCGAATATCTGGCACGTGCCGGCAATTGCATGAGCTGTCATACGGCGCGAGGTGGTGCCATCTATGCAGGCGGGCGCGCCATACCGACACCATTCGGCAATATCTACGCATCCAATCTGACATCCGATCAAACAACCGGGATTGGTGGCTGGAGCAAGGACGACTTCTGGCGCGCAATGCATGATGGTCGCTCAAAAGATGGACGACTCCTGTACCCGGCTTTTCCGTACCCAAATTACACACGCGTATCCCGTGCCGATTCGGATGCGCTGTTTGCCTATCTGCAAACCCTGCCTGCCGTTGCGCAGGAAAACCGCCCGCATGCGCTACGCTGGCCGTACAACAATCGTCTGCTGTTATATGCGTGGCGTGCGCTGTATTTCCGCCCGGGGCAGTTCGTGGCCGAAGACCAGCAATCCTTTGCCTGGAATCGTGGCGCTTACCTGACGCAGGGATTGGGACATTGCAGCGCCTGTCATTCACCTCGCGATTCTTGGGGCGGTATCGGTCTGCAGGCAGAACTCAGCGGCGGCATGATTCCCTCGTTGAACTGGTATGCGCCGCCCCTGAACGACAGTGATGACAGTCTGGGTCAGTGGAAACATGATGAACTCACCGCTTTTCTTCAGCATGGTTTAACCGAGACGCGCAGCGTCACCGGCCCCATGGCTGAAGTCATTGCTGGTAGCCTGCAGCATCTGAACGAAGAGGATCTGCAATCCATCACGACTTATCTCAAGTCGCTGCCGGCAACGAAGCAGACTGCCTCATCCGAGCGTTTGCGACCGGACGAAAAACAGGCGATCATCGCCAGTGGTGCGCGACTGTATGAAAATCAATGCGCGAGTTGTCATCAAACCAGCGGGCTGGGTGTCGCTTCTGTGTATCCGGCGCTGGCGGGCAATCGTGCGGTGACCGCAGCCGTTGCGGCGAATCCGATACGCCTAGTTTTGCATGGCGGCTTTGCGCCAAGCACGACTGGCAATCCGCGTCCTTACGGCATGCCGTCTTTTGGACAAGTCATGACCGATGACGAAATCGCCGCAGTTGTGACGTATATTCGCAATGCTTGGGGCAATCAGGCTAGTGCGGTCAGCGCCCATGACGTCAACCAGTACCGCTCTCAGGAAGGGTTATAAATCGCCTATGAACATCATGACGCAGACTGTCGCGCCCAGCCATAAAAACAAAACGATCGCGATGCTGCTTGCCATTTTCCTCGGTGGAACAGGCACGCACCGCTTCTATCTGCATGGCAAACGGGATTTTCTGGCGTGGAATTATCTGGCCGCGCTGCTGCTATTCATCTGTGCCGTGATCGTTGTGCAAGGACCGCATACATGGACCATCAGTGTGCTGGCGCTGTTTCCAATATCGATCTACATCGGCTGGATCGAAGCGCTGGTGATCGGCCTGACGCCGGATGAAAAATGGGATGCGCGCTTCAATCCGCAATCAGGTCAGAGCAGCAATTCGCGCTGGCCGATCGCCGTCCTGCTGGTGCTGACTTTTGCAATCGGCATCACGGCATTCCTGATCAGCATTGCGCGCGCCATCGATCTATTTCTGACCGGCGGTGCATTCGGCTGATTGCTTAAATCACGCCTAAGATCTTGAGCGCCAACGGCAACAGGATCGCGGTCAGGATGCCGCATACGCCCATCGCAAGACCGGAGAACGCCCCCATCTCCGGACTGATCTGAAAGGCTCGTGCCGTCCCTACACCATGCGCCGTCGCACCGAGCGCAAACCCTTGCGTCGCATCGTCCTCGATCTTGAACCACTTGAAGACGTACTGCGCGACAGCCGCGCCAAACAAGCCGGTGAGCATCACCATCACCGCAGTCAATGTCGGCAATCCGCCGATTTTTTCGGTCACGCCCATCGCGATCGGCATCGTCACGGATTTGGCCGCCATCGACAGCACGGTCAACGGCGATGCGCCCAGCGCCCAGGCGATCACCATCGAGCTGGCAATCCCAATCAGGCTACCAATCAGCGAGCCTACTAACAAGGCAAGCCAGTTGCGTTTAAGTTTTTCAAGCTGGTGATAGAGCGGGATCGCCAAGGCGACCGTCACCGGCCCCAGCAGAAAGTGCACGAACTGCGCGCCATTAAAATACACGTTGTAAGGCGTGTTGGTGATCCACAGAACCAAGACCAGCAAAGCGACCGATATCGCAACCGGATTGGCCAGACCGCTGCGACCACTTTTTTCATAGGCAAATACGGCAATGCGATAGGCAAGCAAAGTCGCTGTCAGCCACAGCAGTGGCGAACCTGCCATGTAGACCCACAATGCATTGAATTCCAGATGCGGAATCATTTGGTCACCTCCTGCTTGCCACGAGACAGCCAGCGGATCACCAGCGCCGTCGCAACGATCGACAGCAGAGTGCTGACCACCACAGACACCATGATCGGTAACCATTCATCGGCAATACGTCCCATGTGCACGCTGATACCGACACCAGCCGGCACGAACAGCAGGGCCATGTGCGATAACAATTGATTGGTCGTCGGTGCCAGTTTGTCGGCCACGCCCTTACGGATGATCAGGTAGCACAGCAACAGCAGCATGCCGATCACCGGTCCCGGAATCGGTAAAGAAAACACGTACACCAGACCTTCACCCATGGTCTGGAAAATAAGCAGCGTCAGCAAGGTATCGAGCATGACCGGTCCCTGAAAAGCGGAAGCGCGCAACGCTTGCGCGACGAAGAAAAGAATAACGTCCGCCCGTATCGTAGCAGTGCCCCTGTAGGTCTGGACAGTTGCTCAGGATGAAATTATTTCAGCGCGAACACGACCTGCAGCAACGGCTCTTTCCCCTAAAACCCGCCATGCGCCCATCTTCGAATGCGCCAAAGGCGCATGTCCTTATTTTTAATTTCAGCATATTAAAGCCATCCGATGCGGCACATATCGACACCTGCGTGTCCGTGTCAGCCACGCGAAAAATAGTAATGGAATCAGTGGCCTGGCCCGCTCAGAATCAATTTCAATCCGTTTCAAACCGGCGAAAGCAGTCTTCAAAATTGCTTTGGGATCGGGATGAATCAGAGCAGATCATGGCCGGCTTTCAATCATTGAAAACAACGAAAGTCAGCCATGCGATTTTCCTCTTTTTGTAAAACAAGGACTTCGAACATGAGCAAACCACTGGATGGAATCAAGATCATCGACTTTACTCACGTACAGGCGGGGCCGGCGTGTACGCAGATGCTGGCCTGGTTTGGCGCCGATGTGATCAAGATCGAACGCCCGGGCGCAGGCGACGTCACGCGTTCCCAACTGCGTGACATTCCGGGTGTCGATGCGCTGTACTTCACCATGTTGAACAGTAATAAAAAATCGCTGACGCTCGACACCAAGAAACCCGAAGGCAAGGAGATTCTGGAAAAGTTGATTCGCGAATCCGACGTGCTGGTCGAAAACTTCGCGCCCGGCGCACTCGACCGTATGGGGTTCACATGGGCGCGGATTCAGGAACTCAATCCCGGCATGATCCTGGCATCGGTCAAGGGTTTCAGCGACGGCCACCATTATGAAGATCTGAAGGTGTATGAAAACGTCGCGCAGTGCGCGGGCGGCGCAGCATCCACCACCGGTTTCTGGGATGGCCCGCCGACCGTCAGCGGTGCCGCACTCGGGGACTCGAACACTGGCATGCATCTGGCCATCGGGATTCTGACGGCCTTGATGGGAAGACAAAAAACCGGCAAGGGACAAAAGGTCTCGGCTTCAATGCAGGATGCGGTACTCAACCTGACGCGCGTCAAGCTGCGCGACCAGCAACGTCTGGACAAGATTGGTTACCTTGAAGAGTATCCGCAATATCCGAACAGCAAGTTCACCGATGTCGTGCCGCGTGGCGGCAATGCAGGTGGCGGCGGTCAGCCAGGCTGGGTGCTCAAGTGCAAAGGCTGGGAGACCGATCCAAACGCCTATATCTACTTCACGATCCAGAGCCATGCATGGGGACCGATTTGCAAGGCGCTCGGCAAGGAAGAATGGATCGACGATCCGGCATACAACACACCGATTGCGCGTCAGGACAAGATCTTCGACATCTTCGCGTTCATCGAAGACTTCATCAAGGACAAGACCAAGTTCGAAGCAGTCGATATCTTCCGCAAGTTCGACATCCCATGCGCGCCCGTGTTGTCGATGAAGGACATCGCTGCCGATAAATCATTGCGTGCCAGCGGATCGATCGTGGAAGTCGACCATAAGGAGCGTGGCAAATACCTGACCGTCGGCAGCCCGATCAAGTTTTCCGACCTGACACCGGAAATCACCGGTTCGCCGTTGCTGGGTGAGCATACGGACGAAGTACTCAAGCGACTCGGTTACGACGATGCGCAGATCGCCTCGTTACGCACGCAGCAAGCCATCTAGATCGACTCTTGATCACTAGCGTCCTGCAACGGCAGTTGCCAGCGCAGGACGTTTGCTATGATCAAAGCTTACTGCACAAGACACTTACCAATCCTCGACTGCACCCCATGCGCAAGATCACTGTCGGACTTCTCGTGTTTCCACGCTTCCAGATGCTGGACATCGCCGCACCTAGCGATGCCTTTGCAGAAGTCAAAGTCCTGAGCAAAGGCAGTAGCGAATACGAAATACTGACGGTCGGAACCACACGCGGCCCGATCCAGTCCTCCAGTGGCCTGACGATCCTGCCCGATCGCACGATCTTTGATCCGTGTCCGCACTTCGACACCTTGATCGTCCCGGGTGGCCTTGGTGTCTTCGATATTCTTGAAGACACCACGCTAACCGACTGGCTGGCGATGCAGGGCGAGAACTGTCGACGCATCGGTGCCATCTGCAACGGTGTCTTCGCACTGGGCGCAGCCGGCATGATCAGTGGCCGCACCGTCACCACGCACTGGATGGATGCTGCCAATCTGTCGTCGATGTTTCGCAAGGCGAAGGTGGAACCTGACCTCATCTACGTCAAGGATGGTTCGCTCTACACGACTGCCGGCGTAACGGCCGGCATCGACCTGTCGCTGGCGCTGATCGAAGAAGATTTCGGCAAACAGATAGCGGTCGATGTTGCGAAGTACCTGATCGTTTACTTGCGTCGTGCGGGTGGACAATCGCAGTTCAGTCCCTTGCTCGATTTGCAGGTGGAAAGCGATTCGCCGATTGCAACCGTGCAGGGATACATCCTCGGCAATCTGGAACAGGAATTGACACTACCGTCGATTGCCGACACCTTGCAGATGAGCGCACGTCATCTTTCCCGCGTGTTCAAGCAGGAATGCGGCATGACGGTCATGAATTTTGTGAACGATGCGCGTATCGATGCCGCGCGCCATCATCTGGAAGCAACCGAACTTACCTTGTCGGAGATTGCACGGCGCTGCGGCTTTGGTAATGCGGCAACGTTTCGTCGCGTATTCGGCAAGCGGCTGGGCATCAGCCCTGCCGATTACCGAGAGCGTTTCCACTCGCAGGAAAGCACGGCGTAATCGTCAGCGGGTTAAGCCAGCGACCGATTAAGTTCGAGCAAGGCTTGCGTAATGGCACCTTGCGGATCGGCGAGTTGATCAAGAACGGTGAAGTGGTTAGCGCCGTTTATCGGCAGCAGACTGCCCGGAAAATTCTTGCGCAGTTCAGCAAAAGAAATCGACTGACGCTGCAATTCGCTGAGCTCACCTGTACCGTAAGTGATCACCAGCGGCTTCGCACTCAAAGGCTGTTTTTCCGGGCTAAGACTCACTACTTCTTCATCACTTAATTGCAGCTTGTCGTTCACATAGCAAAGGCGAATCGGCTCAAGGTCGTACAAGCCGCTGATGGCAATACCACCGACCACACCCGGTTCATCCAGACACATTGCGGTCAGATGTCCGCCGGCTGACCAGCCGGAGACAATCATGCGTTGCGTATCACCACCCAGCGCCGGTGCATGCTCACGCAACCAGTCGATGCCTGCCCTGACCTCGTCCACAATGCCGGTCAAGGTCTGATCCGGTGCCAGCGTATAACCAATCATTGCGACATGAAATCCATGCTGCAAAGGACCGGCCGCGAGGAAGCTGAACGTTTCCTTTGCACGCATCTGCCAGTAGCCACCGTGAATGAAGATCAGCAGCGGCCCCGGCTTGTCCGCAGGAAAATAATCGATGCGATTACGTTCGGCAGGACCAAAGCGCAAATCCAGATGCTGCGGATAAGCGGCACGCAAGGCAGCGCTGCGCTGATCGAAATCAGCCAGCAATGCCGAACTGTTCAACACCGCCTTGCTATTGTTGTAGGCAGCATCCAGCGTCGCCTTGTCCATGCCACGATAGATTGCTGCCTCACTCATGCCGCCACCTTGGTCGAGACGTGACTGGTCAGGTACTGCGTCATGTCGCGACGGATATCGTTGAACGCCACTGTCGTGATATCACGCGGACGCGCCAGGTCGAGATGAATGTCTTTCTCGATCCGGCCCGGCCCCGCCGTCATTACAACCACGCGATCCGATAACATGACTGCCTCTTCCACCGCGTGGGTCACGAATACGATTGTGACCTTGGTGCGCGCCCAGATTTCCAGCAGATCCTGCTGCAGCTTTTCACGCGTCAATGCATCAAGTGCACCAAACGGCTCGTCCATCAGCAACACTTCGCAATCATTGGCCAGAACACGTGCGATGGCAACGCGTTGCTTCATGCCGCCGGATAACTGGCCTGGATAGTAGTCGGCAAATTTCGTCAAACCGACCATGTCGGTGTAGTAGGCTGAAATCTCGTCGAGCTTGGCCTTGGGCAGATTGCGCTGGCGCGGACCAAAGCCGATGTTCTCCTTGACCGTCAGCCACGGGAACAGGCCGTAATCCTGGAACACCATGCCGCGCTCCGGACTCGGACCGTCGATCGGCATGCCGTACATATTGGCAGTGCCAGTCGTCGCGGTTTCGAATCCGGCCATGATGCGCAACAGCGTCGACTTGCCGCAACCCGAAGCACCGATCAGGCAGACGAACTCGCCTTTGTGGATGGTCAGGTTGACGTCGCGCAGGGCTTGCACCTTGTTGCCGCCAATTGAGAAGACCTTGTCGACGCCCTTGATGTCGATCGCCGGTAACGGACGGCGTTCCGAATAGGTTTCAGACATGATGTTGCGGGCTCCATTTCAACAAGCGGTTATTCAACAGCACAAGCAGGCGATCCGTGGTGTAGCCGGTCAAACCGATCACGATCATGCCGGCGATGACAAGATCAGTACGCGACAGCATGCGACCGTCCATGATCACTGCGCCCAACCCTTCCGGCACGCCGGTCATCTCACCCACGACGATCAGAATCCAGGCAAAGCCGTGACCAAGACGCAAGCCGTTCAGGATCGAGGGAATCGATGCCGGCAACACAACCTGCCGGAACAGCGACGAACCTGAACAACCGAGCATCTGTGCCGCTTCGAACAAGCGTCCATCCACCGACTTCACACCAAAGATGGTGTTAAAGACGATCGGATAAAACGCGCCGAGAAACACCAGGAAAATCGCAGCGTTGGGACCAATGCCGAAGAAGATCATCGACAGCGGCAACCACGCCGTCACCGGCACCGGACGCAGCAGTTGCAACGTCGGGTCCAGCAAGTCGCGGATGATCTTGATGCGACCGATCAGCAAGCCAAGTGGAATGCCGACCAATGCAGCAGCAAAGAAACCACCGTAGACGCGCGTCACCGATTTCCACAGATGCAGGGAAAGCGTTTCGCTGAAGGCATCGTCATAGATGCCGCCAAACGCAAAATCCCATAACATCAAGCCCACTTCCTTCGGCGGCGGAATCAGCAAGGTGCCGGTCACGCGCACCGCCAGATCCCACGCCAGCAGCAGCAACAGCGGGACAATCAGTGGCGTGACAATCCTTGCCGGATGCCACGTTTTTCCACTCTTTCTTTCCTCTATCGTCAATGCAGCCTGTCCCATGACGACTCCTTCCTAAAACAATGATGCGTCGATGACGCGATTACCTGATCTACTTGTTTGCCCTGATTACTTGACCTGCTTCACAAAGCTGGCATCAATGAAGGTGCCGTAGTCAGGCATACGACGGATCTGTTTCTTGTCCAACATCTGCGCGCCGTAGTACTGCGCACGCTTGGACCAGTCATCATCAAGCTTCCAGGTCAGTTCCACATTCGGTGCAGCCAGTTCAGCTGTCTTGGCTGGCAGACCCAGCTTCTGCACAGTCATGTCAACGAAAGCAGCACGATTGGCCATGGCGTAGTCGGTTGCCTGCTGATGAATCTTGAGGAAGACCTTGATCAGTTCTGGCTTGCTCTTGACCGTATCGGCATGCGTTGTCATCACCATGTTGACGGTACCGGTTGGCGTTGTGTACGGATACTCCACGATCTTGCCGACGCCTTTACCAACGCTGATTGATGGACCTGGCTCTGCACCGACATACGCGTCGACGTCACCACGTTCCAGTGCAGAAGCCATCTCGCTGAACGACACGCGCACTGGTGTGATGTCCTTGACCGTCATCCCTTCCTGCTTGAGTCGATCCAGGATCACGACTTCCTGCGTCGAGCCAGGCAGGATGCCGACCCGTTTGCCTTTGAGTGCCTTGATCGAATCGATACCTGCATCGGCACGCGCTACTACCGCCATACCGCGATTGCACTGCGCTGCCACGATCACAACCGGCTCACCAGCAGCCGCACCCAGCGTTGCCGCAGCCAGACCGTAGGTGCCGAAATCCACCGACTTGGTAACGACTGCATTCTTGCCGTCGGTCGGCGTTTCAAATGGAATCACTTCAATCTTGTAGCCAGGCGGCGTGAACTTGTCATAGAAGTACGGCGTGATGCCATGCATCAGCTTGAGCGTACCGACCTTGATGACCTGATCCGCGGCGATTGCCGACGACATGCCGCCGACAGCAAAGGAGGCAGCGATCAGGGTGGCAATAAAAGTTCTGCGATTAGACATGGCGATAATCCTTTCAGTAGTCATCGAATGGGAAGACCGGTACCAATCAGTACGCGATCCCAGAAAACACAATCTTGTGTACAAGTTGAAAGAGGTATCGCAAGGTCTGTGCCATGTCAGAAAGACTGCTTAATCAAGGATTTTTGGCAGCACTGCCCCGATTCATGCACCGCGGCATGCTCATGGTGCAAAACGCACCGCACGGGTGCAAATGGACTG
>Ga0308164_10000998_pt1 | contig 36678 bp, 30 predicted proteins | sample PhyTR2_FD_201031 | JGI IMG/M metagenome (GOLD analysis project Ga0308164, IMG submission 201031) | Phyllosphere microbial communities from UC Gill Tract Community Farm, Albany, California, United States - DLSLT.R2 | ecosystem: Host-associated > Plants > Phyllosphere > Unclassified | place: USA... | reverse complement strand
CGTAACCCCAGGCAAAGGCACCGCCAAGCCAGCCGGCTTCAACAGGACTCAGGCCCATTTCAGCTGTTATATGGGGCAGCGCCATACCTATATTCACCCGATCAAAAAATGAAATGGTATACATGATGAATACGGCAGGTAATATGATTGTCCAGCGTTTATTTCCGATAATCGCATTACCCTTGAGAGTTTTCTCACTCATGATAACTTCCTCATTTAACACTGTGGCAGGGGGAGGAAATGCTGACTTCAAATCCATCTGAATATCAGTCAAAATGTTTTTTATTCATTACCCGAAGTAAGTAACGGAGAAATGAGTAGTCTGAAAATAAAAGACGCGGACAAACAGGCCGGAAACCAGGATTTATAACTGGTTATAAATAACTGATATTTATAAAAAATTTCCAGTGCATATTAAATCCGGCAAGAATATCTGAATGTCGATAATTCAACGGATGGCTGATATACCCGCAGGCAGAAGTTATGCTTGTATCAAAGCCAGCTGTTCATTCCGGACTTATTAACGACACTACCGTTAGTCATCTCAATAACGCCCTCTCCTCTCAGATTCAGATAAATATATTCTGCCTGAGGCGTCAGGTTAATTAAGAGATTGATATTGTCCCGCAGCCCCTCAGCTTAACGAGGGGCGCAGTGACATTAAACATGCCGTAATGTACGCGGAAACTTATTCAGCCAGCGCCCGCATTTCTTTAATGAGATCTGCTTTGCCTTCGAAACCGATACCCGGCAGTTCCGGCATAATAATATGGCCATCTTCAACTTTTACCGAGTCCGGGAAACCGCCGTAAGGCTGGAACAGATCAGGATAGCTTTCGTTACCACCCAAACCGAGGCCGGCGGCGATATTCAGGGACATCTGATGGCCGCCATGAGGTATGCAGCGTGACGGTGACCAGCCAAACTGCTCCAGCACATCCAGTGTGCGCAGATACTCAACCAGCCCATAGGAGAGCGCGCAGTCAAATTGCAGATAGTCGCGATCCGGACGCATACCGCCATATCGCAGCAGGTTTCGCGCGTCCTGATGAGAAAAGAGGTTTTCGCCCGTTGCCATTGCGCCTGGATAGAACTCCGACAGGGCTGCCTGCAGAGAATAATCGAGCGGATCGCCAACCTCTTCGTACCAAAAGAGCGGGAATTCACGCAGCATTTTTGCGTAAGCAATACCGGTTTCCAGATCAAAGCGACCATTAGCATCAACGGCGAGGCGCGCTTCGCTGCCGATTTCTTCCAGTACAGCCTCAATACGGCGGCGGTCTTCGTCCAGAGAGGCACCACCGATTTTCATTTTCACAACGTTATAGCCGCGGTTCAGGTAGCCGCGCATTTCCTGTCGCAGTGCGCCCAGGTCTTTACCTGGATAGTAATAACCCCCAGCCGCATAGACGAAAACGCGCGGATTAGCCTCAACGCCCTTCATTTCGGCCAGCAGGCGGAACAGCGGCTTGTTTGCGATTTTTGCCGTTGCATCCCAGATGGCCATGTCCAGGGTTCCCACTGCTACTGAACGCTCGCCATGACCGCCAGGCTTTTCGTTGCTCATCATCACAGCCCAGACTTTATGCGGATCCAGGTTGTTACCTTTGGCATTCAGCAGGCTTTCGGGATCGGCTTCCAGGATGCGATCGCGGAAGCGTTCCCGGATCAGGCCACCCTGGCCATAACGGCCGTTAGAGTTAAAGCCGTATCCCACTACGCGGCGCCCGTCGACTTCAACATCTGTCACAACGGCGACCAGGCTTGTCGTCATCTTGCTGAAATCGATGTACGCGTTACGAATAGGGGAAGCAATGGGTTTGGTAATTTCTACAACATCAAGGATGCGCATGATCTCTCCGGTAGTTCTCAGTCAAAGACTGTTTTACTAAAATACCTACGCAATCAGTTATGTCATGCCATCTGTTTATCGGCATTCATCGGCACAATGAAGTAGCGTAGTGTTAAGGGACCTGATTGTTCTGTCTGCTATTATCCTAAGCAGTACATGGGTTCCGTTCTAATGCCAAAGAGGCAGCCTGTAATGCAAAATCGGCATCACCTGGAGTTAACCTGGCTTGAAGACTGTATTGCGCTGGCGCAATCACTCAATTTTTCCCGTGCGGCAGCTTCACGATATGTGACACAGCCTGCATTCAGCCGCAGAATCGTCTCGCTTGAAGAGTGGCTTGGCACGCCAATTTTTGAAAGAAACCGTCGGGGTGTCAGCCTGACCCGCGCCGGAGAGGTTTTCGTCAGGCAGGTGCCGGAACTTATTCGTGCGCTTTATACCCTGAGGAGTGAATCTATCGAGGCCGCAGGAGAAGCCCGACCGGATGTTATTTTTTCCGCCACGCACGCACTGTCATTTTCTTTTTTTCCGGCACTGATGCGGAACAACGAAAAAATTGCCCGCTTCGGATCATTTCGCCTGCTGTCTGACACATTAAGTGCCTGTGAGCGCATGATTGAGAAAGGTGACGCGCAATTTCTGCTTTCTTATTACCATCCTCATATGCACATCCATCTCGATCAGTCGAAATATCTCAGCGTCCGGCTTGGACGGGAAGTTTTACAGCCGTATTCACGATGCGATCCGACAACGCGTGAGCCTATATTCCATGCGTCAGGCGGTAAAAAGTTTCCTTTCCTCTCCTATTCTGCAGAGTCCGGCCTGGGCCGCATCCTGTCTAATACCTCACAGGTTAACCGGGCCAGACGTGGAATGGATATCGCCTTCACGGCCGATCTTGCTGCTACATTACTCGCCATGGTTAAAGCCGGAGATGGCGTTGCCTGGCTGCCGGAAACACTGGCAGCGCCGGATGTTGATGCTGGCTCGATTGCCGTAGCAGCTAATAAGGAGAGCGCACTCTGGATACCCATAGAGATCCGGCTGTTCAGACCCGCAGCGAGGATGTCCCGCGCGGTAGAAGCGTTGTGGGAAATTTTCTTAGATGGCCAAATCTGAGCGGCAAACTATTTTGAGCTGATCGCGACAACATCTTAAAGGAATAAAGCGAGAACACATCAGAACCGCAAACTGACAATATATGCACGCCAGCTTTACGTTTTTAATTAAAGCGGTCCTGAACTCGCGCGCATGTCCGTTTTGTCAGATGCGGTCATTTACTTTCATGTGAACAACACGAGAGGTAAACGTTATTTCTGAACCAGAAATTATCCTGCATTCTCAGCAGAGAAGCTTTGGTAATTTTCAGGCGTAATCAGCTTATAAGGCACCCAGTTAAGCGTATCAACTTTCTTCTTATCCAGCAGCGCTTTGGTCACCTGGACTGCACCCGTGGCCTGGCCTCTGGCATCCTGAAAAATAGTCAGCGCCATCTTGCCGTTTTTAATGAACTGCTGACCGTCCGGTGTTCCGTCGATACCGGCCACAAGAATCTTTTCATTCTTCGCCTGGCTTAACGCCATGATGGCACCGATTGCCATCTCATCGTTATTTGCGGCGATGGCATCAATCGGACGCTGATTCAGCAGCCAGCCTGACACGACATCTACCGCTTCATTGCGCTGCCATTTCGCCGTCTGTTTCTCAATGACTTTCATGTTCTTATATTTGCTGATAACGGCTTCCACAGCGCGGGTGCGCTCACGTGCCTCTTCATTCGACAGTGCCCCCATCAGAATGGCCACATTGCCTTTGTAGTTCATTTTTTTTGCCAGTGCTTCCATCTGCATTTCACCACCCAGCGCCGAATCAGAGCCGACGTACGCCATGTTTTCGGGTAATTTCACTTCCGGTTTCCGGTTCACAAAAACCAGCGGAATACCGGCCTTTTTTGCAGCGTTGATCATCGGTAAAACGCCCTGGGTATCGACCGGATTAAGAATAATGGCGTCTACGCCCTGGTTGATAAAGTCATCTACCTGCTGCACCTGCAGTGCGACATCACCTTTCGCATCGACAAACTGGCTGTTGAGCTGGCTGGCTTTCAGCTCCTGTTGCATGCGGGTGCGAAGAATAGAGACAAAGTTAAGATCGAAGTTAGCCAGCGCGACGCCAACGGTGAGGGTTTTAGCGTTGACACCGACACTAAACAGCAGGACGCATAGGCAAAGAAGGAGGTTTCTGATGTTCATAGTGTGTTCCTGTAGGGTTGAGGTTGTTATTGTTTTCATTAACTTTATTTTGCGTCGGGCAACAGGCAGATACCCGACGCACTGCGCTTACAACGTAAAGTGATCGCGGAACTGCTGGATAGCCGCTGTGCTATCGCCGCTGGCCCAGCCTTCCATGGCTACTGTGCCGCTGTAACCCATCTCCTGTAGGGTCCGGGCGATAGCACGGTAATTGATCTCCCCGGTGCCCGGCTGCTGGCGGCCAGGTACATCGGCAACCTGGATTTCTCCGATAGCGGAGCCGCAGCGCCGCAGCAGTTCAATCAGATTGCCTTCGCCAATTTGTGCATGGTAGAGATCCAGATTCATCTTCAGTGCCGGGCTGTTGACCGCTTCGACCAGCGCCAGCGTCTCAGACGCCAGGGCAAAGGGTGTGCCTGGATGATCGACTGGCAGATTAAGGTTTTCCAGGGTGAAAACCCGCCCGGCTCGTTCGCCGAGAAGCGCAACCTGCCGCAACGTATCGGCGGCCTTCAGCCACATTGCGCCCGTGACCGTTGTCACGGGTTTTACCGGCAGACCGCGATCGTCAAGCCCTGTGCCATGCAGATTCAGTACCGGACAGCCGAGACGTGCAGCTACGGCCAGCGACGCTTCAGCGCTTTGCAGCAGCTGCTTGATTTCCGTCTCATCCGTCAGATTACCGCTCAGATAACCGGTCATAGAGGTAAAGCGTGCACCGGTCGCGACCAGTGCATCGATATCCTTGCTGGCCCATCCCCAGATTTCGACGCCAAAACCCAGTTCATGAATGCGTTTTACGCGCTCAACAAACGGCAGTTCCAGAAATACCATTTCAGCGCATACGGAAAGTTGATAACCGGCCATCAGCGAACTCCCAGCTTAACGGGCAGGTTGCGCTGCACAGATTCGATACAGGCCAGCGCGATTTCCAGCGCGTTTCGCGCGTCTTCGCCGGTGGCGCGGGGCGTTTCACCGCTGCGGATACAGCGGGCAAACTCACTCATTTCTGCCACGTACGCTTCGCGCAGCAGATCTAAATCCAGTCGTGACGTATCCACCGCAATTCCGCTGGCGGTGTAACGCACGCAGTGATTGGCATTGATGTGGCCCGCCTGAAGCATGCCTTTACTGCCAAAGACCTCGCCACGCACGTCGTAGCCATACACCGCCTGAAAGTTCGCCTCAGCAATCGCGATGGCGCCGTTGTCGAAGCGAATAGTAACAACCGAGGTATCCAGCAGACCTTTATCTTTGAAATCTGGCCGCACCAGTGCATCGGCCAGCGCATAGACTTCAACCGGCTTCGCGCCGTGATTGAAGTGCAGCAGGGTGTCAAAATCATGAATGAGGGTTTCAAGGAAAATTGTCCACTGCGGAATCGGGGCGGGATCGTTCAGGCCCGGGTCACGGGTTACAGATCGGCTGAGCTGCGTCGTACCATTCTCGCCGTTTTTCACCGCCGCAATCGCCGCCGCAAAGCCGGAATCAAAGCGGCGATTAAAGCCTACCTGTAACACAACGCCTGCCTGTTTTGCCGCCGCGATAGCGCGATCGGCCTCCTCCAGCGTCACAGCCATCGGCTTTTCACAGAACACATGTTTGCCGGCATTGGCCGCAGCGATCACCCACTCTGCATGTGTCCGGGCAGGAGCCGCAATCGCAATGGCGTCAATTTCATCATCCTGCAGCAGCGCATGCAGATCGCTGTACGCTTTGCTGACCCCAAGCCGGCTGGCGAGCTTTTCCGCCGCGCCCGGGAACGGATCGGCCACGGCTGTCAGGGTGGCGCCAGGCACGCGCCAGGCCAGATTTTCGGCATGAAAACTGCCCATGCGGCCTGCGCCAATTAAACCCACACGCACTGTTTGATGGTTCATAAAAACTCCTTATTATTTCGCTTTAGCCCAGGCGGGCAAGGATGGGTGTTGATCAGATCGTTGCGCATCAGCGGCGAAACGACGGGATTTGGAGAGCATTAGTGGCTCAATATGCTCAAGTGAAACGCCCCGGGTTTCCGGTAAAAAACGGCGGACAAACCAGAATGCGATAAGCGATCCCACCGCACACAACATCAGCGGGAAGGCACCATGAAAGTGTTCCATCAGCACCCGGCTGCGGTTCATCATCGGGAAGCTTTGGGTAACGATAAAATTCGCGACGTACATTGAGGCAAACGCAAAGCCCATCGCCACGGCACGAATACGATTAGGAAAGATTTCAGAGATCAGCAGCCAGGCACCCAGGCTCCAGGAAAGGCCAAATATCAGTACGAAGGCTAACAGCCCAATCACCGGCAGCAATCCACCAGCATCGGCGATAAATGCCCAGGCGGTGAAGACCATAGAGAGCGCACATCCCAGTGCCCCCCAGCGCAGCAGCAGCGTCCGGCCCAGACGATCGATGGTACTCAGACAAACGGCCACGCCAGCCAGCAGCGCCAGGCCAAGGAAGATGCTGTGAAACAGGGAAGACTGGGTACTGCCGGTGATGTTTTGTAAGAGTGATGGCGCGTAATAGAGCAGGATGTTGATACCGGAGATCTGCTGCAAAATGGCAATGGCACAGCCAACCAGCAGGATATAGCGTGCCCGCGCGTCCCGCAGGATGCCGCGCTGGCTGGTCCGGGCGTTATCATGCTGACTCGATGTCAGGATCTCCTGTAACAGTCGCTCGGCGTGCTGCGCATTCGAAAGACGGGTCAGCACGTCGAGGGCGCGATCTTTTTTACCGTTCAGCGCCAGCCAGCGCGGCGACTCAGGCATAAATGGTACCAGCAGCAGGAATAGCGCACAGGGCACCACGCCGGAGGCCAGCATCCAGCGCCAGCCTTCACTGACAATCCACTGATGCGGCATACCGCGTGCTATCAGGTAATTCACGATATAAACCGCCACCTGTCCGCCGACCATCAGCATCTGCTGCAGGCCGAGCATGCGGCCCCGCCAGTCTTTCGGTGAAACTTCCGCGATATAAAGCGGCGTAATCGCAGAGGCCATCCCGACCGCCAGCCCGCCGATCAGTCGCCAGATAACAAAATCTGTCAAAGTACTGGCCAGCGCCGCGCCCACCGCAGAGAGCACAAAGAGTATGGCGGTGACGATTAGTGTCGATTTGCGGCCGATACGATCTGAAATGAAGCCAACGCCCCATGCACCAGCGATGCAGCCGAGAATGACATTTGATACCGCCCAGCCACTTTCCCAGGGAGTTAAATTCAGATGTTCTGTCAGCGGATCGATAACGCCGGAAATCACTGAAGCGTCATAACCCAGGATCACGCCACTGAGTGAGGCAATGGCACAGATAAACAGAATCAGGCGTAAATTATGTTTGCGCATAACAACTTATTTCCCTTGGCTTGTTTGATTCACATCACGGCATCAACCATTGCAAAGGAGATGCCAACCAAATTCCGGGAAATTTTGTGAGCATGGGCACGGTATCCGATCACAAATCGGCAACAAAGTTTACATGTCAACTTCACATGTCAATAAAATGGACATTTAACCTGGAGGGGCGGCCGGTGAATCAGCAACGGTTATTAAGAGATGAGAGCGATGCGATTTTCAGCCTGCCGGATAGAGAGGATGCTGACAGCTGGGACGCGCTGTTGTGGCAGAGCTGGCAGAGCTTTACCCAGGGCGAACAGCCACCCGCGCTGCGACAGAGTATTTTGCATTCATGGCAGCGTTCGCAGCAATACGGTATTGATCCACACCGCTTTATCTATACCGCACCGCCGGCTAGTGAGCTGACTGCGATTCTTGAGAACAATGCTGAACTGATTCTTGTGGCGCGTAGCATTATGGAAAATTTGCTCGCCTATAATCCGGACGGACACATTAACCTTACCGACGCGCAGGGCGTGACGCTGCATTTTTGCGGTGCCGACCTGACACCCGTCGGCAGTATTCTGCGTGAAGAGGTACTGGGCACTAACTGTACCGCGCGCTGCCTGATTGAACAGCGGCTGGTGTACGTGCTGAGCGGTGAGAACTGGAAGTTTGATCTGCGCAAACGCCGCCGACAGTGCGCGGCGGCACCGGTCCGCGATGAAAGTGGTCAGTTGATTGGTGTGCTGACCCTGACCGCCACGCCGGAGAATTTTAATGCCCATACTCTGGGAACGGTCCAGGCGGCGGCAGAAGCCGTCGGGCAACAGCTGACGCTTCGACGCCTGCTGGCTGAACAGCAGTCCATTCTGGAGACGCTGAATGAGGGCGTCATTGTCTGTGATAAACAGGGCCGCATCAAAACCCTTAACCGCTATGCACGCCAGATTTTCAGCGGGCTGGATCCACACGACACCCCCATTGACGCACTGCTGCAACCGCAGGGCGGATCGCTGCTGACGATGCCTTTTTGCAATGACCTTGAGCTGCAGTTCAGGCCGGAAGGCCTTGATCCCCTATCCTGCCTGATATCTTTAATGCCCGCACCGGATGGTGGACGCGTGCTGTCACTGCGTGAAAATCAGCGCATCCGCGCCATTACACGGCGGGTAATGGGCGTGAACGCCAGTTACACCTTTGAAATGATCCGCGGCCACTCGCCGCCCCTGCAGCAGGCGATCCATAAGGCACGCGTCAGCAGCCGTACCGACAGCACGGTGCTACTCAGCGGCGAAAGCGGGACCGGCAAAGAGTTGTTTGCTCAGGCCATTCATAATGCCAGTCCACGCCAGCATGAAGCGTTTATCGCCCTGAACTGCGGCGCAATACCGCGCGACCTGGTGCAAAGCGAACTGTTTGGCTATGCCGATGGCGCCTTCACCGGTTCGCGTCGTGGCGGTTCAGCGGGCAAGTTTGAACTGGCTGACGGCGGCACCCTGTTCCTTGATGAGATTGGTGAGATGCCGCTCGAAGCGCAAACCAGCCTGTTGCGTGTTTTGCAGGAGAGCGAAGTGCTGCGTATCGGCGCGGCGCAGCCGGTTAAAGTGAATGTGCGTATTATTGTGGCTACCCACTGTAATCTGCCTGAAGCCGTTGAGAAAAACGCATTCCGGCGCGATCTCTATTACCGCCTGAATGTGATTTCACTGGAGATCCCGCCGCTGCGCGATCGTCGCGAAGATATTCCGGAGCTGGTTAACATTTTTATTCAGGCACTCTGCACGCGTCTGAAGCGTATTCCGCCGGTGGTCGCGCCAGACGCAATGGCATGTCTGCAATCCTGGAACTGGCCGGGAAACGTTCGGGAACTGGAAAATGTGATCGAGCGAGTGGTCAATCTGAGTGAAGGGCTAGAGATTACCCGAACCGATTTGCCCGAATCACTGCAGAAAGTCTCAATGAATGAGGTTGCCGGGGATATGCCATCCTCACTGCACAACCTGGAGCGCATGCATATTTTACAGATTGTCAGTGAACAACAGGGAAATCTGCGGCAGTCGGCGCAACTGCTGGGGATCTCAAGAACAGCGTTATATAACAAGCTGAATGCCTGGAAAATCGACTACCGTGCTTTCAGAAAAAATGTGCCTGAATCGCTGCGACGACCTGAATGATTTTCACAAAAGGTGTAACCTGGCCCACCTGAATACTTAAAATCAGGTTCCGTTATCAGACCGGCCTTACGTTTTTGTTTCCTGGAACTAATGGAGAGCAAAAGCTATTTGCTCTGGAGTTTCGCTTCAGAACAGTCAAAGCGGGATTAAACAGCCAATGTCGGGGACGAGCCCCGACAGAGATCTCTGACTAAGTCTACTGCCCAGCCATTTGAGCTGGCAGCTTTAACTCTGCGCGTGCCCTGGCGACCTCATCAGCACTCACCGCTCCCGCCGCATTTCCCCAGCTATTACGCAGGTAAGTTGCAGCAGCGGCCGCCTGTTCGTCCGATAGCTTCCACGCGAATGAAGGCATTGCCGCGCTGGTTGGGTTACCTACTGTTACCGCTCCGCGACCGCCCTGAAGTATCGTGGTAATAATTGATGAAGCATCATCCGCCATCAATCCAGGATTGCCAGCCAGGCTTGCCGCAAGGTTTGGAATCCCTTTTCCATCGCTGTTATGGCACGCAGTGCAGTTTGCGGAATATACGTTTTCACCTATTTTCATTTGTGCAGTATCAGGCGCAATAGAAGGCGGGCGTATCGTCTTCGAAGCCGGAACCTGCTTCAGATAAACGGCAATCGCCTTAAGGTCAGTATCAGTAAGATGCTGCGTTGAATTGGTCACCGCTTCTGCCATGGGGCCGGAAGCAACGGCCACATGATTACTGCCAAGCTTAAGATAATCGATTACTTGCTGCTCAGACCAGAGGCCAATGCCCGTGTATGGATCTGGCGTAATATCAGGCGCATGCCACTCGCCAGGATTACTGCCCTGCAGGTATTTGCTGCTGTCACCACCGATGATGTTTTTAGGTGTGTGGCATACCGCACAATGTTCAGGACCTTCCACAAGATATGCCCCTCGGTTCCATTCCGCGGACTTACTGAGGTCCATCTGAAAGCTATCGTTCCTGAAGAAAAGCAGGTTCCAACCCATCATTATCAGACGAATGTTGAACGGAAAGCCAAGATCGGTCTCTGGCACCTGATGATGAATGGGCTTTACCGAACGCATATACATCCACAGATCGTGCATATCCTCATCGGTCAGCTTGACGTAGGCGTTATAGGGCATGGCAGGATAAAGATTTTCGCCTTGTTTACCTTTACCGTGGCGCACTGCCCTGAAGAAATCACGCTCAGTCCAGTTGCCAATACCGGTTTCAACGTCCGGGGTAATATTACTTGAATAGATGCCCCCAAACGGTGTACTGATCAGGTAGCCACCCGCCAGAGAGAGTTTGCTCTCGGTCATAGTGTGACAGGCAGTACAGTCGCTGGCGATCGCAACATACTTGCCCCTCTCGATGGCTGCGGCATCAGCAGCCGTTGGTAACTGTCGGGTTAATACTTTATTGTTCGCCACATCATCAGCCGACGTATCACCGTTCATCCACAAAGCTCCGGCAACCACGGTAAAGGCGATAATCGCTACGCCTGCAATCAGTCTGTTTATTTTCATTTTATACTTTTACCAACGGTCCCGGATTTTTCAGGTACTGTTCGATTATGGCTTTCGCTGTCCACAGGCTCAGAGCGCCAATCGTGCCTGTCGGGTTATATCCTGCATTGTTAGGGAAAGAAGAAGCGCCAAGAACGAACAGATTATGCACATCCCAACACTGCTGATAGCGATTAACCACCGACGTTTCGGGATGGGTGCCCATCACCGCACCGCCAATGGTGTGATCACTGGCAAAGTTGTAAGGGGAATAAGAGCCCGAAGCAGAATTTGTGCCGATGACCTGTTCTGCCCCCATGGATTTACCAATCTCAACGCTTTTCTCTTCGATAAATTTTGCCGAACGACGATCGTTATCGTTGTAATCGAATGTGACGCGCAGTAAAGGATTGCCGTTGTCGTCTTTATATTCAGGATCGAGATCGAGATAGTAATCTTCATGTGAAAAACTGGTGCCCTGGCCGAAAATGAAAGTGGCATTCTGGAAGGCGTGTGTGTAAGCCTTTTTCCAGTCTTTGCCCCAACGCGGTGTACCGGGCGGTAGTGAATCAGCATTACCAATCGGACGTGCGCCTCGTGCCACGACTAATATGCCTGCCCCACCGATAAAACCGAGACCAGTGTGGTCAAAGTTATCGCCGTTCCAGTCGTCCACCTGCGAAGAGAGCGCACCTGCACCGATGAACTGATTCAGGTTTTCGTTCCTGAAATAAAGCGCTGCACCCGAAACGGTCTGGAAGCTGTAAGCTCGTCCTACGACGCCAGTTTTGGTTACCGCGTTATAAGGAATGCCGATTTTTGAGAGCAGCAGTAAACGGACGTTTTGCAACTGAAATGCCGATAAGATCACAATATCGGCTGGCTGAACCCACTCTTTCTTGTTTTTATCAAGGTAAGTAACACCTGTCGCGGTTTTACCATCATCAGCTGTATTAACGCGCACTACCGCCGAATCGGTTAACACTGTGAAGTTTTCACGCTGCATTAACGCCGGTATCACGCAGGCATTCGGGCTGGATTTGGAGAAGTTGCCACACCCGTAATAGAGGCAATAACCACAATAGGTACAAGGCCCCATGCGCACACCAAGCGGATTTACATAGGCTCGTGATGCCTGACCGGCAGGCACCATAAATGGGTGCAGGCCAATTTTTTTTGCGCCTTCAGTGAAAATATCCGTCAGGCGCATGCTTTCCAGGGGAGGCAAGGGATACTCGCTGCTGCGGTTTCCTTCGAACGGATTGCCGTCAGGTATGATTTTACCTTTCAGCTTGCCCGCTTTTCCTGACACACCAGCAATTTTTTCAAAGCGATCGTAGAACGGCTCAAGCTCATCATAAGTTATACCCCAGTCCTGCAGGATTACGCCTTTAGCGATCTGTGATTTTCCGTAGCGCTTAATAGTCTGGCTGTAGGGCTCGAAATCGAAAGGAGTAAAACGCCAGGCCATGCCAGCCCAGTGCGTACCGGAACCGCCAACGTTATAACCAAGTTCATTAAGGTTCCATTCACGTGAAGGAAGTGCAGTTTGGGTGATGTTATTGCGGAAAGTGGTGGTTTCAACCGCTGGCGGTAGCAGCATGCTGCGACGTGTATCCCAGCGTAGTTCATCAGTATCCACCGATGGCGGAAAATCGGTGGAGGTTTCAAACCAGGGACCACGTTCAATGGCTACGACATTTAAACCGGCACGGCTCAGTTCTTCGGCGATCAAAGAACCACACCAACCGAGACCGACGATAGCGACATCAGCTTTTGGACGGACATTTTTCATGTTGATATTGCTCAGCTAAGGCGAAAAATTAAAGGGTGTTATCAATCAGGCTGGTCGGGATGATGTTGAGCTTTAGCCCTTTTTTCGGCAAAAGGTCGCGGAAATCATAGCGTGCGCCTGGAAAGCCAATCATTTTCCAGCTGGTCATATCTTTGTTGCCACCGTATATCGGATCGGATAGAAAACCTTCACGTACGTTTTGCAACAGCAACTCGAAGAGCACCCTGGTTTCAACATCTTCACCGAGGTTGAGGGCATCTTTCTCCATCTCGCTGAGCACCTGATCCTGCAGTTCACTGCTTAGCGACAGGAACTGTTTACCATATTGCAGCTGCATAGCTTTATCGAGAGCCGCAATGCCAAGCCGATAGCGTTGTGCAGGTGTTAACGGTGACTGAGGGCCTTGTTCCGGCGTGCCTTTGACGAACCTTCCGAGCCGATAAATAGCTACAGCATTGCCATAATCACCAGCTAGTTGCCTATCAATGAAAATAGCGCAGCCGGCATCCTTACCACTCAGGCTGGTTTCATCTGCCGGAATAAAGCGTTCAGCAATAGCGCCGACGGTATCGAATTCATGCTGAGTAAGATACTGCAGGCCACCCTTACGCGGTGGTGCAAGAGGCGTTTTTACATTGCCGGGTACCCATGGCTGTCCACCATTAACTACTTCGGCCTGGCTCATATTAGGGATCGTGGAAGCCACACTCAGCGCGGTGATAGAAGTGAGAAATTCTCTGCGTTTCATATTTTCTTTCCCTGCTAAAAAAATTACATTGCAACACGTAAAAATAATGCACGTATTTGCTTCTGGTAATGAATTATTTATATTTAGATATAATAACCACTGTAAAATGATTAATTTCTCTATACAGTTTTTTTATAAGCATAACAAAGATGATAATTTAAATTTTTATGAAAAATTCGTTGATCATCAAACCTTCTGAAAACATTATTTTTTTACGCTTCGCTTTGGAAGTTTTTTCTTGATGGCTTTACATCATCCGTAAAAATGCATAACCAGAACATCCTTCAGATACAACACAGTAACTGTACTGAGAGATAAGAGAAAGGTGTCGATATAGATCCTGCATTAGTATTGGATTTGAGATGATGGGACACTTGCCAGGACAATAGGCCCGTAAGTTCAAGTCTTCCGAAAAAAACTATTATCGAGCAGATAACGGAAGCAGGAGTAGATTTGCTCACTATTTTCAGTGATATCACATCAAAAGCATAGAGCATTAAAGCAGCGATAGCTTTTTACTTAATTATTTAACTTTTAAAAATATATATAAAGTAAATTTTCACAAAGCAACAAAACATTTCTTCAATAAATCTTTATGAAAGCTTAGTCTAAGAGCCAGCATGCTCTCTGCAATTAATTCAGCTTATGAGTATAACTATCAGATTCAAACGATGAATGATTTAAAACCATCAACAACGCAAGTTAATTAAGTTGAAAATTACAAATTTCATGATCGTTGATTTTAAAAATGGTTTTTAAAATGCGAAAAAAGCATTATGGAAAAAATTAATTTTAGAATATCTTTTGCCTTCATATTTTTTTATTTCAGGGGTGCTTGATGTCGACCACCGTTAATACATTAGATATATTTATTGACTCCAGGGAAAATCTATACCGTATAGCTTTATATCGAACAGGCACTAAACAAGCTGCACAGGATATAACACAAGATATTTGCCTTAAGGTAATCTCTTTAGCCAATGAATTTCCATCCTATGATGATGCGAGAAATTATCTCATTCGTATTGCGATTAACGCTTCTACAGATTATGTGCGTGCTGAAAAACGCCGTATGAAGTTGTTGGAAGGCGCTGCGACCCTTTTTGAAGGGTACAGTAATGATCCAGAAGAGAGTTATCATTTCAATGAGAACGTTAAAAAAATTGAGGAAGCATTAAATAACTTGCCTTCAAAATGTCGGGAAATTCTTTATCTGAGCCGGGTTGAGGGGATGACCCATGCCGAGATAGCTGAGCGACTGGGGGTTTCACGCAGCTTAGTAGAAAAATATACCGTAAGGACATTGCTACACTGTAAACAGGCGCTTAAAGAAGAGTAATAGAGCTAATACTCTTCAAAAAAAGCCTGTCACACTATTATTTAATTGTAAATATAATGGGTACAACGATATCAGTATAGCCATTGCTTAGCGCCGTCTCAGGCGGCTTTGGCAATGGTGACACCCTTGATATTAACGATAATGTTTCATTATCCAGCAAGGTATATCCAGCACTTTTGAGTATGGCGGGTTCAGATACTTCACCTGAAGCATTAACACGGAAAGTGACTAATACGGTATCCTCCATATGTGTACGCAGAGCATAGGCAGGATATTTCTTTGATGCCTGTAATTTTGCCAATACGACAGATTGCCAGTTTTTTAATGCATTCACTGCGCTATTACTTTCAGCACCTATCTCTGGAGCCTTGTTCATAACTGATTTAACCTGATTATTGCTGCTTTGTGCAATAACGGGTACAGGCAAGGCTTTAGGTTGATTATTTTTACTGAGTGTTGGTTTTTGCTTAACCGGTTGAGTCCGCAAAGAATGAGGATTTTTACGCAAACTCTCCTGCTTTTTTTTCACCCTGTCAGAGTGAGGTACAGAATCGATGATATGCCTGCTCAAATCACCCTTTGCCACTTTTATCTCTGACTGTGTATTGATGTGCGTTAGAGAATGATCAATACCGGCTACAGGCGGAGGAGCACTATCTTCAGGCAGAGAGCTGGCAGAGGCACTGGAACTATTGGCAATCTGCACGGATTCTAATTGAGGCGCTACCTGCACAACAATGGGGGCTGCTTTTGGTAAAACTGGTAAACTAACGGGAGGCTTGTCAACATTATTAGCTAGATAGTAGTAAATAAAAATAGCGTGAAGACCAATGGCCAATATGGTGGCTGATATCAGACCTGATACTGGATATTTTTTTTCAGAATGCCAAATCTCACTCATTGCCTGAATCCATAGCTACTAATGCGACATTGTTTACACCAACCTTTTGAATACTATTCATCAGGGTCATGATTTCGCCATAGTTTACGTTTTTATCAGCACGTAAAAAAACCTGTTTATCCTTTTTGACGCCGACTTCTTTAATAAGGGCATTAGAGAAATCTGACATTGCTATTTTTTCATCCATGATATAGACATCACCATTTTCTTTTATCGTCACAGTTAATGGTGAGCCGGTGACCGGTTCAATTTTCTTTTCGATAGATGGCAATTTAACCGTCACGTTTGTTGTAGAAAGCGGAGCGACGACCATAAATATTATTAATAAAACAAGCATGACGTCAATGAATGGTGTGACGTTTATCTCACTCATAACAGGAAAATTTTGCAGGTTTTTATTCCCGGAATTAATTATGATAGCCATTTTTACCCTTTTCTTTATTTATTGTCTTTTCATAGTCTCAGTATAATCTCTTATAACTAAGCTAACCTCATGAAGCAATATCTGATAGTCATTAACAAGACGAGATAAAAAGTTATAAAAAATAACAGCAGGAATTGCCACAGCTAACCCCAGCGCAGTTGCATATAAAGATTCAGCTATACTTGGTGCGATGACATTAATATTTGTAGTCCCGGATTGTGCCAAAGACAAGAAGCTATGCATAATGCCCCATACAGTACCAAATAGCCCAATAAATGGCGCGACGGCACTAATTGTAGCCAAAAGGCCTGTTCCCCTGCTTAAGCTTCTTATCACTCTTGACTCATAAAAAAAGAGACGAGAAGTTATTCGTTCACTGACGTGTTCATCAGTATCGTTTGTCATCCTGTTATGTAACTCTAACGAGATACCCATAAGAATCTGTTGAGAGATTGCGCCTAATTTCGTCAGAGGGATAGCTTCGTATCTGGCACCTGATATGATATTCAGATCAGCGGTTAATTTCCTACGTTCGGTCCAGAGACGAAAAATTTTTACTATCAGTATCGCCCAGCAGATTACTGAAAAAATCGCTAAAGCAAGCATAACCCCACGACCAATCGAATCAGCCTGTTGATAAAGCATTACAGGCGATATTTCACCCGTGGCGGTGATAGGAAGTACCTTGTTAAAACTTTGATCACCCACATCAGCTGAAAAGCAGAGTGGCGACTGTATTAATATCGAAAAAGGTAAAAAATATTTAAATGTTAGTTTTGATAACGGAAAAAGGTTATTTATTTTCATTAGCTTACCTTATAAAAGACGATTGAAGTTTTTTATTTTATGAACTAATTCTTTGTTGTAGATTATCTACAGGAAAAGTCAGCCATCCGCCATTCTCATCCAACTCGACTGCAGTTTTGTGGAAGTTTATAATGCTAGGACGATGCCCTACGCTTATATAAGTAGTGCCTGCTTCTGATAGCAGGGAATACAGAGATTCCTCAGTTTTAATGTCAACTGCGCTTGTCGATTCATCCAGAAAAACATATTTTGGGTTATTTATTAAGACACGGGCAAATCCAATCCTTTGTTGTTCACCTAATGACAGAACCTTGCCCCAGTCCCGAACGGCGTCCAGACCACCACTTTTTTCAATCAGGTTAGGTAATTTGACTTTTTTCAACACTTCGGCCAGTTCAACATCCGTTGGTAAACTGTAAGCAATATTCAGTGCGTGTTCTTTTTTTGGATAAAGGAGTTGATCCCGAAGGTTCCCTAAAATCATGTAGGGCTTTTGGGGTAAAAAGAAGCACTGGCTTATGTCAGGCATAGTGATTTCTCCAGTGCCTTTATCCCATAATCCTGCCACCGCACGTAGCAGCGAACTTTTTCCTACACCTGTCGGGCCACATATGATGAGGTTTTCACCCGTCGAGATATTCAGATATAAATTTTTTACCAGTTGCTGTTCACCGCCCGGTGTCTGCAGGCTGAGATCGCGAATTTTTATACTATCGCCCTTTTCCCTTTTAATGCTTTCTTTATTTTCTGATTTACGGCTTTCATCAAGCTCGTCAAAACGTTCAATTATTTGAGCCAGACGTACAGCACTAGGTGCCATATTAACGAAGGCAGGAATGCTTGATGAGAGTGTTGTAAGGGCGTTTAGCATTTGTCCAGCGGCAGTCGTCGCCATAGCAATGGAACCGTATTCTATTTTCCCTTCAAAAAACAACGGCGCAATCAGAAAAAACGGTGCCAGTTGCCATATCTCGCCCATACCAAAGTTTACTGCCGACATTTTCAAACGATACAAAAGCACTGCCAGGTCAGTCTGAACGGCGGTATGCAGACGTGATGTTATCTGTCGATGTTCTGCAGCTTCACCACGATAAAAGCCGATTGTCTCTGCATTATCCCTGACATGCAGAATGCCGTAACGTAAATCAGCTTCAGCGACCGTGCTGGCAAAGCTCAACCGTATCATCGGAGTATACAAAACCAGCATAACGATTGTTGAAAAAATTGCATAACCGATGACATACCACATCATTGCAGGGCTTATAGAGGCAATGATTAATCCCCCAGTTAGTAAGGAAAAAACCTGAGCAATAATCTGCTGTGGTATCTGAGAGATAATCATTACAAAAGGATTAACATCCTCCTGGATACGCTGATCGGGATTATCAAGATCCTCTTTTAATGCAATGTCATAATAAGTACGATTTTTCAGATAGCGCGTAACAAGCCAATCTGTCAGCCACTCTCGCCAGCGAACGTTCAGTCGGTTAGCCACATAATATAATAGCGTCCTTGTCAGCCAAAGCCCGCCGCTGGCGATAGTGACAATCCAGAATAATTTAGTATATTCGTCACGATGTCTTGCGACGATAGCATTTGTCATCTCAGCCGTAAGAGCCGCAACTTTATAACCAATAAAGGCAAGAAGTGGTGTCGTAGCCAGCAAAAAGAGGCCAATAAACCACCATCGCATGTTGGTTCGCGATTGCCAGAACGGTTTCGTCAGACGCCATACACGTGAAAAAAATAAGCGTGAAAGTTTATAGTCCGCCCGCACAGCATGTAGCTTTTTAGCATCATTCATGATGCACGCTCGCGACCATTGAAATCAAAAAAATCATTTTAAATCCGTATAATCGTTTTGAACACATCTGTAAAACGATTGGCAGGATGTAAAACCGCAAAAAATTTTTTTTATTTTGTCATGGGCTCAGTAATCCAGATGACAGGGCCAATCCTTCTCACGTTGAGACTGAGAGCCAGCTCTAACTGTCGGTACCACCCATCAAGATCATGAATATCGATAACCGTACTCAGTTTTAATCGTTTCGTGAATGAAGAATCTGCCAGGACCCAACGGCTATCATAACGTTTTACATTCTGAAGCACTGTATAAAGGCTTTGATTTTCAAATACTATTTTCCCTCCCTTCCAGTTAAACTGGTTATCAGCAGCAAGCTCAGGAGAAGAGTCGACCTTTAACGCAGTCTGACCGGTGTGATACTGCATTTTTGCGTTAACAATAACGCCTTTGCCGCCAGGTTGCCTGACCACTACCTGGCCTCTATCCACAGTGATAACGGTATCATCATTTCTTTGAAAGACATTCAGAGCTGTGTTGAATGCAGTGATAATACTGCTACCGACCTCAATCGTTAATGCCGATGTCTGCGGATTACTTGTATCAAAGTATCCCTCACCCCGAACCAATCTGATATGTTTCTCACCAGATTCACGCTTGATATCCATTGCGCTGTTGGTGTTAAGCCACATTTTCGTACCGTCTTCAAGTATCCAGCTTTTCTGTTCGCCAGTACGCGTGACGTAAGGGTATCGCCATGTATTCAACCATTGAGACATCACCATAGTGACAAGTAGTAGCAGACATGCCGCCATTCCCCATTGTCTTCGGTGGCTGCCGGGATGCTTATTCAGCGACAAAAGACCGGCTGAGTAAGGAATTTGACCCGATTCAGATTCAAGTGGAATTCTCAGGTCTAACCACATCTGTCGCATTTCGTTGAGTGCAGTGGCATGGTGCTCATTTTCATTGAGCCAGATTTCGAAGTCGCGCCGTTCTGCAGAGGTTATTTCTCCCGATAACAGTCGGGTCAGCCATTCAGCTGCTTCCTGAGCATGCTTGTCAGCATTGGGGTTTGAGGACTCAGCATTCATGTGCATTTAGCCTATGGGAAGACTTTGACATTTACAGTGCGCCGGATTATGCCATTAAAAGAGACGGTTTAGCTTAGAAAAAAAACAGATAAGTTACATATAATTTGTTTTAGTAAAAAAAAGAAAAAATTTGTGTGGTATTCGCTTCGCTCAGACGTTTTCCAGAAGAAATCACATTATATGAGCGGCGTATTCTATGAAAAAATTCGCAATTTCAACATTAACACTACTTTTTCTGACAGGGATTAATAGTGTACCTGTCAGGGCAGCAGAAGAGTCTGTTTCATCTGCATCTGTAAATTATTCGCTAGGTGAAAGTGATCTTGGTGCCGCTCTGGTAGCAGTTGCGGCAAAAAACAATGTTCAGATTGTTGTCTCCAGTCAACTTACGCAAGGTCACCAAACTCCTGGCCTGAAGGGGCGTTTTACCCTTGCAGAGGCATTAAACCGTCTTTTAGCTGGCTCAGGGCTGGGCTACACCTTATTGCCTGGTCGTAATGAAATCACTATCTATCGGCTGCCTGAGAATATTAAAAATCAACTCGGGGCGGTGAATGTTGAGGGGACATTGCAGGGGCAGCCAGCCGGAGCTAATGGGAGTACGGATGTAACAGCAACCGAGGGAACCCATAGCTACAGCACGACAGATGTTTCAATCGGTGGTAAAGCCCCCCAATCTCTAAAAGATATTACGCAAAGTGTGAGCGTGCTGACTCAGCAGCAACTCAATGACCAGCATGTTAATGATTTAAATTCAGCTATGGCAACGCTGCCAGGGGTGACAACAACGCAAACTGATTCGAATACGCAAAACTACTATTCTCGTGGCTGGCAGATTGGCTCTGTTTCGGTTGATGGTGCTCCGCCGCTCAGTATTGTGAATTCGAATTTCGCCTCTGGAACACGCTCCAGCTCTTTATTCGATTTATCAATGTACGATCATGTTGAATTGCTGCGCGGAAGTGACAGTTTAAACGCAACCGGTAACAGCGACCCCGGTGGAACCATTAACCTTGTCCGCAAGCGACCATTAGAACACAATCAGGTGTTAGTGCAGGCCTCTGCTGGCTCATGGGACGATTACCGCACATCACTTGACGTTACAGGACCATTAAACAGTAATAATAGTGTCCGTGGCCGGGCAGTTGTTACTGCACAGAATAATAATTATTTTTATGACACCGCTAACCAGAAAAAACGTCTTTTCTATGGGGTACTCGAGTTCGATCTCACTCCTTCGACGGTTATGCGGTTGGGAGGAAGCTATGAACAGACTAAATCCCTCCCCTGGAGTTTCGGTCTGCCACGTTATGAAAATGCAGCTGACCCTTCACTGCCCAGAAATACCAGCTATGCATTGCCCTGGAGTCGGACTAATGTCAGTACAGAAAATGAGTTTTTGCAGCTTAACCAGAAAATTAATGGTAGCTGGAATTTGTCAGCCAATTTAAACCGCCAGTATCAGACCCAGACAGCTTACATCGGGGCACTCTATGGTCCGCTTTCCCTTACGGGCGATGATTCGCAATACCTTATTGATTCAGGAAGTACCTCACGTAATACTCAGTGGCTTGCAAATATCAATCTTGATGGAAATTTCGACATTTTTGCTCTTCCTCAACGTGTCAGTTTTGGAAGTAGCTATACTCAGAGTCTTTATCATAATCGTACAGATTCCTCTCGGGGGGCATTTTCTTCTGATCTGCCAAACATGAGTGCACCTGAGCCGGACTGGCGCAAAGGTAAAACTGTGGGTTCCCGATTCATACAATCGAGCCTGGTCAGTAAAATTGATTCTGTTTTCCTGCCATTCCTGCCTGATTTGCATTTTCAAAGTGCATTGCGCTGGGATGACTTCCATTATAAAAATGATGTAAGTAGTGATAAGCAGAATACCCAGACGCGTTTCTCAGTACCAACCTACGCACTTCGCTATGATTTCACGCAAGCCGTTTCGGTTTATGGAAGTTATTCTGATGTTTATCAGTTTCAACCATTTCAGCCGACCATCGACAATAAACCTTTGCCGCCAATGACCGGCAGTACGCGTGAAGTAGGTATCCGATTCAATAAGGGCACGGTAAATTCGTCACTGGCATTATATAAGTCCAATAAGAAAAATATGTCTAATCCTGACTATAGTTTGCAGGAATGTGGCCCTGATAAGAATGAGTTTTGCTATATCACGGGTGGTGCTCAACAGAGTAAAGGCATCGATTTTGAAATCTCCGGTGAGCCTGCGCCCTGGTGGGCAATTAACTTCGGCTATACATTTAATATAAATAAAACGAGAAACTTCTATGATGAAAGTGAAAGCACTCCTTTAAGCACATTTACACCTAAGCATCTGATTAAGTTGTGGAATAATTTTAACCTTACAGGGAATGAATGGCTCAATAAAACACAGTTAGGACTGGGCGTTACTGCACAGACAAAAACGTCTGTCGTCTCTAAGTCCTGTAATTACGCTGCTGGCACTTGTGATGATCTGGTTGCAGAGCAAGGGTTTTATAGTATTTTTTCTTCGCGCCTGGGATATGACATTAATCAGAACTGGAATGCCGCGATCAATGTTAATAATATTTTTGATCGCAGATATTATTCAAGTCTGGGCAGCGTTGAAGGTGGAAGCTGGTATGGTGAGCCGCGCAATTTTGTTTTAAGTATTCAGGGTAAGTTCTGATCACTTATCGTTAGCGGATAATTTTACTAAAATGGTAAAGAACAGAGATAAAATGAACAAAAAGACTTCTTTAAACTTAAAAAATATTGATTTTGACCTGAACGCGGTGTTATTTACATTAGCAAATGGACTGACAGTGGTTATCCATTCAAAACCAGCGGCCTCTGTTGTTGCAGTAAATATGACCTATAAAGTCGGTTCAAAAGATGAGCCTAAGAATAAGACTGGCATTGCTCATCTGTGTGAGCACCTGATGTTTGGTGGAACTGAAACCCTGCCAGGCTCATACCTTGAAAATATGCTAAATAATGGCGCCATTGATGTGAATGGTGTTACCAGCCGGGACCGTACCAATTATTATCAAACGGTTCTTCCTGGTATGCTGGATTACGTTTTATTTGCCGAATCAGACAGGATGTCCTATTTTGGCCAACACCTGACATCAGACTTGCTGGAGCGGCAGAGATCGGTCGTGCTTAATGAAAAAGATGAGCGTGACGGTGAACCGCTGGGAAGGCTCAGCGAACGCCGGAATCTGGCAACATTTCCGGCATGTCACCCATATTCTCATACCGTAATTGGAGAGAAATCGCACCTGGAAAGTATCACGCTTGATGAGTTAAAAGCGTGGTTTAATACCTACTATGTTCCGTCTAACGCCATTTTGACTCTTGCAGGAGATGTTGATAGCCAGCAGATCAGGGATAAGATCAGCACATATTTTGGCAGTATTGCCAGTGGAAAACCGTTGCTGCGACCCGCTATAGACTATCCGTTAATCAGTATCGGTAAGCGTGAGACTCTTGAGGCGCGTGTAGCTCAATCTGCACTACACCTGACATGGAACCTGCCGCCGGCCTCCGAAAAGTGTACAACAGAATTTTTAGTCCTTTCGTCATTGCTGACCATGGGCAATGATGCTTATTTGCATAAAAAATTGGTTATTGAAGCTGAGCTAGCCAGTCAGGTGAGTGCGTATGTGGAGCAGGGATTACTGTGTAGTCAGTTTACTATCACTGCGGTAGCCAGAACGGGCGTTACTTTGACTCAGCTTGAAAAGGGGTTACTCGACGCTATCGAAGAACTTAAAAACCAAAATATCGATAGCGATGCACTTGAGAAGACGCGTGCACGTTCTCTTACAGATTTTATCTGGGGTGCAGAAAACATGACTGGCATTGCCGATATGTTTGGCTGGTTTACATTTATGAACGGATCGCCAAATACATATAAGAACTTTTTCGACGTACTATTCGGCGTCACTGATAAATCACTTCTGGCGATTGCACGCGATTGGCTAAATGAAAACCGATTCACGATGTATGTTGTGCCCTTTAGTCCAGGTTCAACTAATGTATTGAGATCTACTGCTCCTGCGATTCCAGCAATTTTGCCTCCAGCAAAAATGAAGATTCCTTCTGGTCGCACCTCAATATTATCCAATGGCATGAAGTTGAGCCATATTCAGTATAGTTCTGTACCTGGCACGCTCATCAGAATCATCATTCCCCATGGAACTGCAGGTAACCCTGCTAACAAAGAAGGCCTTACGGCGCTCACCTGCCGCGTACTGGTGAGCGAAGCAGATGATGGAAACTTAATTAAATCACTGGGAAAGATTGGAGCGAGCTTCACCATTGAGAATGGATTCGATTCAACAATCATCACATTGAAAACACTCTCAATATGTTTCGATCAGGCACTAGGTTACCTGTCAGAACAACTCTTAAGCGCGCCGCTGTCTGAGAAAGAGTTTAAAAGGATACAGGGGAAAAGCCTTCAGAATATCGCTTCACAACTCTCTTCACATAGTGGCCTTATTCAGTTTTTACTGCCAGAATTTGTTTATCCTGATGGGCACCCCTATCGACGCTATAATCACGGACAGGGCACACCGGAATCTTTATCCGGTATAACCTATGAGGATGTTGTTGCAGAGCGTAATTTACTCATCCAACGTGCTGGCATCAAAATAGTGGCAGTTACCGATTTAACCATTGAAACTATTCAGCATAGCATCGAGGAAAGCCTTTCTGACTGGATTTCACCGCATCAGAATAAACAGGATTATTCCTCCTTAAATGTTCCTGAAAGTTTAAACGGAAGAGCTTTACTTATACATAAACCTGGCTCCATACAGACAACGGTCGTTGCCGCAAATCTTATTCCCCCGTTTGAAGAAGGAACTCACGCTTCATACACTATGTTAGCCCGGATTTTCAGTAGCAGTTTTAATTCTAAACTTAACCTGCGTTTACGCGAAGAGCTTAACTGGACCTATGGTGTGCAGGGGTCAACCACGTCCGATAACGGAATCCGTATGCATGTTATCAAGACGACGGTACAGAAGGATAAGACACTCGAAACTATTAAGGAGATCCAGCACGCCTATGACCAGTTACTTGCAGCTGGGCCGATTGCAGAAGAGGAACTGAAAACACGCCTGGTAAGTGAGCAGTTAAGACTGATCGCCAATGGCTCTGACAGTCTGCAATTATTAAATAATTTAACCCACATTGAAAAAAATAATTTACCCGTCGATTACTGGTCTGATTATTATGACTCACTCAGCATATTAAAACCTGAAAACCTACATGAGGTGGCTGAACAATTTTTTAAACCACATAAAATCCACTGGATAATTGTTGGGGACATCAACAATATTGAGTCAGCGCTTAAGCTTCACCTCCCGGCAGAGACTACATTAGTTAATGCTGATGAGATTATTAAAGGGGAATAATATTTACCAACTGCCACTTCAATTTATTGATTGCGTTTTTTGAAAAAGGATAAACCGGCAAGCCGTGAAATAGCGGTTATGCCGGTTATGCCGTCACTATCCCAAGCTCTGCCTTTGCCGATCTCAAACTGACGATAAGCCTTTTCAATACGATGAAATTCTTCTGAAATTTTCGAGAATAGCAACTGCGCCTCATCGGTCAATTCCAGGCCCCGGGAAAGCCTTTTGAACAAAATCACCCCTAATCTTTCTTCCTGAAGCCTGACCTGCTGACTGACCGCAGCCTGAGAGACAAAGAGTTCCATACCTGCCCGGGTAAAGTTGAGGTGGCGGGCAGATGCTTCAAATGCACGCAGCGCATTGAGTGGGATATCACTTTTCAAATCAGCCTCCAGAAAAACTTATGACTGGCATCAATTTATACCGTTTTTTCTTACAAGGAAATTGATTTATTTTGGGGCAAATAATTTAAGGGATGCATTTTTTCTGCGTGACTTAAAAGACCCCATGATTTTATTAATGCCAGAATAAGGTAATGCAAGATGATAAACTTTAAAGGAAGCCTGACCGGCATGTTACTGATGGCCGCAACAGGTTGTTCAGTGTTAGCCCATGCTGCTTTTGACCAGCTAACGCTAAAGAGCCAGTTTGAGACACTGGAAAATAAATCTGGTGGCAGACTCGGCGTTGCAGTCGTTGACACATCGGATGGTTCTGAATATTCATGGCGGGGCAATGAAAGATTCCCGCTGTGCAGCACAAGTAAAGTAATGGCAGTAGCAGCGATATTAAAGAAAAATGAAAGTGACCATAGTTTGCCTGGTAAGAAAATTCATATAAATAAAAACGATATGGTTAATTATAATCCCATCACCCAGAAGTATATCGGCTCATCAATGACTGTTGCTGAACTGAGTGCTGCGGCGTTGCAATACAGCGATAATGCCGCGATGAATAAATTACTTGCGTATCTGGGTGGCCCGCAACAGGCTACGCATTTTGCCCGAACAATCGGCGATAAGGCTTTTCGCCTGGACAGAAAGGAACCAGAACTCAATACAGCAATACCAGATGATGCGCGTGATACAACGACACCTTCAGCGATGGCTGACACGCTTAACAAGCTTGTTCTGGGAACCGCCCTCAAAGGAGAGCAGCGAGCCAAACTTTCAGAATGGATGAAGGGCAATACAACAGGTGCAAACAGTATTAAAGCAGGCCTGCCGGTTGACTGGATAGTGGCAGATAAAACCGGCAGTGGTGACTACGGCACAACTAATGATATTGCCGTCATCTGGCCGAAGAATAAGGCACCCATCATCCTGACGGCCTACTTTACCCAGAACGATAAAGACGCGGCCGCGCGCAAAGACGTACTGGCTAGTGCAGCAAAACTTGTTGCGGACGCAATCAGTCAATAATGAAATTCATCTGCAGATAATCGGTGCACTAGCGAAGTACCGTTTCATCACTTAAAAACTCAATACCGCGCCCGGCTACTGCTCAGGTGCGGAAAAAATGCAGGCGACGGCAAGGCTTCCGGGGCGGCTGGCTCAGCGTTCAGCATGCGCAAAAAAGACTCAGCCCAGTGATGGCTGTTGTGCATATGCAGTCCCTTCATCAGACTGGCATGCAGAGACCGCCGTTCGTGTAACGGCATCTGCAGGGCGCGATGCACCGCACTGGCCATTGCGTCTGGATCATAGGGATTGACGATAATGGCACCCTCCATCTGCTCGGCTGCACCGGCAAACTGCGAGAGGATAAGCACCCCGGGATTTTTAGGGTCCTGCAGGGCGACATACATTTTGGCCATCAGGCTCATGCCCGCCATTAACGGCGTCACCAGCGCGACGCGTGAGGCACGATAGATACCGGCCTGCTCTTCCCGGCTGTAGGCGTGCGTCAGATAGTTCACCGGATACCAGTTCATTGTGCCATGCACGCCATTAAGCTCCCCGCACAATGCCTCCAGAGCGTGACCGAGTTCTGACGCATCATGTGCGTGTCCGGCTGCCGGAGGCGCCAGCTGCAACAGCGTGATATTTTTCTGATAGCAATCATGTCTTCGCAGCAACACTTCCATAGTGCTGATCCGGTAAGGCAGACCTGAACTCTCATCAAGATGGCCGCCGCTGAGCACGGTATTTTCGGGCAGGCTTTCGCGGCACTGCATTTCCATGTAAGCACAGCTGTTGCTCTCACGCAGAGACTGGACATCGTCAAGGTCAATTCCGACCGGAAACACACCCACCCTGATAATCCGGCCATGAACACGAAAGCTTTGCGCCTCCAGCCGTTCTATACGGAATTCGCTCTCCAGCCAGATGAGGAAGTTATTCATATCCTGCACGGTCTGAAAGCCAATCAGGTCACAACATAACAGAGAGTCAGTGAACCAGCGCCATTCGGGTATGGTTTCAAACATTCTGCCAGCCGGGAAAGGCTGATGCAGAAAAATACCCACTGAGTTAGTCAGCCCCTCTTCACGAAGATAAGTGGCACAGCCTAGCAGATGATAATCCTGAATCCAGATAACATCGTCGGGTGTGGCATTTTCGCAGATGGCGCGTGCATAGGCTTTATTGATGTTTTTATATTCCTGATAGCCGCTGGCGGAAAAACGGGCTATGTCCGGACGCTGATGAAAAACAGGCCAGAGCCCTTTGTGAATATAATTATGGTACCCCTCATTAAGCTCGCCCGGCGTATACGGGAAGGTCACGGTTTCATACTGGCTCATCTGCTGCACGGCGTAGGGTCTTGACGCATCCAGAGGCATCACCCTGCTTTCACCATCCCAGCTAATCCAGACGCCTCCCTGACGGGAAAGGATGCCGTCATAAATTGCTGTAAGCGTCGAACGTTGACATTGATTATGCGAAACAAGGATAAGGCCTGACATACAGTATTCCTTAAGAAACCACTGCGGAGAGGCAACAGTGCCTGGCAGCCAGCGGCTGTTAATCGGAGGCCGGAGAATAAACTGGAGAAAACCACTCATGAATGTGCACCCCGTCCACTTAATGCCTGCAGACGCTTTTTGCGTAAATCAGGTTTTAACTGCCATCGTGTAACGTTGTCACGTAAACGCCCGGTGCCTTTAATTAAACCGAACGGCCTGTAAAAAAGGCGTAAAAAGAGGCTGATGAAGTGTAAAAACGCTGCAAATCACGCGTCCGATATAGCATTAGCGGGCAGCAATGGCGCTGAAAGTCAGTGAGTTGAATACTGGGAATATACGCGGGTATAAAAAAAGAAGGCGGGTTGGCCCGGTTTCACTCACCCTCAAAGCGGGTTTGATAAATGCGTGGCCGGGCCGTTTTATTGCAGAAACAGAGAACTTAAAATCTCTTTTTTAATTCAGAGCTGAGCGATCATTGTCTGGAATGATACCCCGTTAAAAAATTTCACCTCCCCGACTTTTTTAAATTCCCTTTTCTCATAAAAAGGGATGGCAAAGAGTGAAGACCGTACGCTGATTTCTGAACGCAGTTCGGGAATCGCACGCTGCCAGAGTGCCCTCGCTACCCCTTTTCGCTGAAATTTCGGATGTACAAAAAGGTATTTAACTAAATTGCCTTCGAAAAGGGTGAGTACGCCTGTCACCTCACCTCTTTCCACGGCAATCAGCCAGAGATAGTCATCTGAAACAATCAACGGCTGAAGCACATCGGGTTTTGTGCTCTCGATGAACCATTGCGGACAGGGCTCTGTCTCTGAAAAATTACATTGCATAGACACAAGCTGTATCAGCTCACTGATGCCTGCCGCATCAGACTCCAACGCCGCTCTGATTTCCATTCTTTGGTCATTCCCCCCTGATTTGGTTAAGGCAAGGGGATGAGGTTTGCCATTCGAAAAGCCATCCCCTCCCCTTTTCCGCTGAATCCCGGCCCGTGAACCCGCGCCCTGAAGATTAAAGCAACGTGACTTTGCCCTGGAAAATCACCGGACCGGACGGCCCGCTGAGCGTAGACCCTCCCACCGGCTCCAGACTCACCGCCAGTACCGTCTGATTATCTAACTCGCCAGGCGGTAACCGAAAAACGTTATGGTCGCGGTGATTGATCAACCCCAGAGATTGTGGCGCAGCACTGCCCCTGATCAGCCAGAGCTGCAGGTTTTTATTCTCTGGCAGCGTGATGTTCAGCGCCGAAACCTGAAGGAGTGAAGCTGACTTATCCAGATTCACCACAAACTGTGCATCGGGCTGTGCGCCGCTGAGTACCGCAATCGGCTGCAGAGGCTGTGGGGCATCCGGCTTGCTTAAATGGGTGAAAATGAGGACGCCAGCCATTGCCGCCGCCAGGCCCCAGCCGAGCCAGAAGCCAGGAGGCCTGCGGATTGATGTCGTGCCAGAGACGCCAGTATTCGGGCCAAGATCCTGCTCAATCTGCTGCCAGACCGCAGAAGACGGGATAACGGCGTGAGTGAGCAGATCAATGCCGCTGAACGCTTTCTGCCAGTTCAGCACCTCCGCGGCGAATACTGAATCGTCATTGAGGCGTTTATCCAGCCGATGACGGGTCACATCGTCGGTCAGACCAAGCACATATTCCGCGGCAGTAAGATCATGTTGTTCCTGACCGGTCATAGGCCTATGCACTCCCGAAGATGGGTTAACGCGCGACGGATCCAGCTTTTCACCGTCCCTTCCGGCTGACTCATGGAGAGCGCAATCTCACTCTGTGAGAGGCCACGATAATAGGCGAGCGAAATGCTTTGTCGCTGTTCAGAGGGTAAGTGTGCCATACAGTGCTGAAGGCGACGCGCCTCCGCATGACTTGCATCGGCAGGAAGTGGTGTCTGGAAACCCGCTTCCGCTTCGCTGATCTCATCCACGGAACAGCTTCTGTTTTCATGTTTACGTAGGAAATCAATCGCCCGATTTCTGGCGATGTGACTGAGCCAGATATGCGGCTCACTGCGCTTATCGTCGTAATAGTTAGCCGACTGCCAGATATGGATAAACGTATCGTGCAGGATCTCTTCTGCCCAGTCCCGGCGTCTCACCATCCGCAGGATGATCCCATAGAGTCGGGGCGACAGAACGCGATAAAGTTGCTCAAGAGCAGCTTTATCACCGACGGCTATCTGATTCATTAAATCGGCCTGAATATGGGGCACATTTTTTGTCATCGGCTTCCCTGTTAAAGGTGTAGCCACCCGATCAGTGGCTACACACAGTATAGGTAACGCTTTACGGCATCAGCACGGTATCAATAACGTCAATCACACCGTTACTCTGATTCACATCATACGTAGTGATACTGGCAATATTGCCCTGAGCATCTTTAAGCTGAATGTTGTGCGGGCCATTTGCCATCACCCACAGTGATTCGCCATTGACCGTTTTCAGCTCGGCTTTGCCTCCTCCCGCTTTGATTTTTTTCTCCAGCGCTTTCATGTCCAGTTTTCCTGCGACCACGTGATAGGTCAGGACACTGGTGAGTTTTTGTTTATTTTCTGGCTTAAGCAGGGAGTCGACCGTGCCCTTAGGCAGTTTTTCAAAGGCGGCATTGGTAGGCGCAAAAACGGTAAACGGCCCCTTCCCTTCAAGTGTCGGGACCAGGCCGGCGGCTTTAACGGCAGCCACCAGCGTAGTGTGGTCTTTCGAGTTAACAGCATTCTCAACAATATTTTTCGATGGGTACATGGCGGCACCGCCGACCATCACCGTGTCGCTGTCCATGCTCGCCGCGTAAGTGGCGCCACTGAAGACTAATGCAGAAAAAATCAGAGTTGGCAGGAATGGTTTCATTTTCACTTCCCTCATTGAGTTAACGGACAGGGCGAGAGCGCCCTTATCTGTTAATACGAATGAGCAGCGAAAACGGATGCAAAAAATTTTAATTTTTTTTAGCTGGCGGTTTCAGCTTCATGAGAGCACTGGCTGAAGGGTACAGACCAGCCCTGTTTTTGTCGCGCATGCCTGCACTTATCGGGCTAACGATAAAGCCAGTCTCAGACAGGCCGATGCAGGCAAATCCGGAGGGGTCCAGGTGCATCCCGGCAATAATCAGCTTTTCATCCACTGCCTGCTGTAGCGCTTTTTTTCTTGTCTCTTCAGCCTGGGCGGGATTGACATCAAACATGATGGATACGCCCGGATGTGCTGACTGAATATGGGGAAAGTGGACGATATCCCCCCATATCAACAGGCATTGATCATTAGAATGAATACGAAACCCGGTATGTCCGGGTGTATGGCCAGGCGTCCACTCAGGACGAATGCCCTGAGTGATCTCGCCATCACCAATCAAACGTATTTTCCCGGCATAGGCATCTAATACATTGCGAACCAGTATGAAATTACGTTGGCCTCGCTCGTTAGCTGCCTTTTGCTTTTGATTGTCCTGCCAGTGCGCAATTTCGAGGGGATGCACATGGAGCTCAGCCTTTTGATAAACCGGCTTCCCATTTTCATCCAGCAAGCCGCCAATGTGATCGGGATGGCCGTGCGTCAGTAATATCGTGTCGATGTCATCAGCCTGGATGCCAAGCATCTCAAGTTTTTGCACGAGCTGCCCGCCTGTGTTGTTTTGACCACCCGTGCCGGTATCCACCAGAATGGTTCGTCCGTATCCACAGATTAGATAGCAGTTGATATGGATGCTACCCACCCTCTCGATACCGGCGCGATGCTGAATACTCTCAGCCTCAGCGACCGGAATGCCGGATAGTAGATCGAGTGTGGCTTCCATGGTGCCATCGCTAAGCGCAGTGACCTGGTAACCTCCAATCTGACAGGATGGAAAAATAACTGAATTCATAATTACCCCGGGTTCATTGCAAACCAGCAATCTCTTGCCTGGTGAGTTTTCCTCATGCTAAACAATGAATTCATGTGTGAAAATCGACATTAATTCACTACTTAGTGAGCTTTTGTCACTAATGGCAATGCATGCGCAAGAATCTAAGGAAACTATCGGGCCCATGAAAATCCCAAGTAGCCGTTCCCTGCTGGCTTTTGAATCCGCAGCAAAGCACAATAATTTTGCGCGCGCAGCGGAAGAGTTATCGCTGACTGAGGGTGCAATCAGCCGGCAGATTGCACGCCTTGAGAGCATGCTTAACTGCAGATTGTTTGATCGAACAGGCAGTCGCGTTAAGCTCAATCCGGTGGGCGCCCGCTATGCACAGCAGATACGCGAAACGCTTGAGCGGCTTGAAAGAGATACACAATCCATCATGGGTATGCCCGAAGGCAGCAGGAGTCTGGATATTGCCGCTCTGCCAACTTTTTCGAGCCGCTGGTTGATTCCACGTATGGTCAGTTTTTACGCTCAGCATCCTGATATTACTGTGAACATTGCCGCCAGAACCGATCCTTTCATTCTCCCCGGCAGTGGTTTTGACGCAGTGGTCCATTTTGATCATCCGGCATGGGCAGGTATGCAAATGCAGTTTCTTTTTCAGGAGACGCTGCTGCCTGTATGTCACCCGGCGCTGGTTGAGAATTTCAAAAGCCACGCACAACTGAATGAACTGCCGCGGATTCACCGTCGTCAGAATCCTCATGCATGGCAACACTATGCGCAGGAAATCGGAATCGAGCTTGATAACCCGGCGCAGGGAGTCCGCTATGATCTTCATGAAATGTCTATCGCCGCTGCGCTGTCAGGACAAGGTGTCGCCATGGTGCCGCGTATGTACGTCGAAAGGGAGTTGGTTAACGGAGAGCTTATTGCCCCCTGGCCTGAATCAGTTTCACTCAGTAAAAAGTACTGTTTAGTTAAATCGGTTGAAACGGGCATAAATGACATGGCGCTGCAGGCTTTTGAGCAATGGCTACTGGCGGAAATTAACCGGAGAACATAATGCTGGAGAGAATAATGTTGAACCCTTCAGGCTCTGTGCTGCTTTGAATGTCCGCCAAAAGAAAAGCCCTCGATGAACTGCACCTCAAAAGTTGGACACCCGGCTGATTAAGGTGCAGTTCAGTGAGCAGTCCTCAGTTTCCCCTTGAATTACGGCTCGCCGTTGTCACGCATTATCTCAACAGCAGGGATGGTTATCGTGAGACGGCTAACCGTTTTGGCGTGGGCCGCACGGCATTGACGGGCTGACATGAAAAACGGGTGACTACACTCCTGAGTTCCGGCTGAAGGTTGTCGCATACAGCCTGTCGGAAAGGCCCGTGATGGCGCTGGTTGATACGATGCTTGATAAAGCATTTATGCGGCTGACGCCGGGAGATGCGCCCGTACTGCACACTGACCAGGGCTGGCAGTATCAGATGACGGCTTATCAGGACAGGCTCAGGGCGGCAGGTGTTGTGCAGAGCATGTCGAGAAAGGGCAACTGCCTCGATAACGCGATGGCAGAAAGCTTTTTCGGCACGCTCAAATCTGAATGCTTCTATCTGGAGGAATTCAGCAGCGTTCCTGCGCTGAGAGAGGCCATTGACGCCTATATCCACTACTACAACCATGAGCGAATCAGCCTGCGGCTGAACGGACTCAGCCCTGTTGAATTCAGGTTACTGAACCTGAAAGCTGCATGACCAGGGAGCGTATTTCATATGACTGTTTCTGCCCCGTAGCAGTAGAAGGCAACACATCACACATTTTAGGCACCAGAATTTGGGTGCAGACTTCTGCTCTACCACCAAAAAAGTATTCCGCTGCTCATTTTTTCCATTAACTACGCTAATTCTCTATAATTGGGGTGTCACCGATATAGCGTAAAGGGATCCTATGCTACGTAACTGCCAGGTCAGAACTCTGGATGATATCTACCTCAACGATATTCCCCATATTGTTCCCCCCGATACCGCGTACAGCTATCTTTCAGATACGGCAAACCCCGGCCGTATCATTCGTGAGTGGGATTTGCCTGATCGATACTCGCTGCTTGTAAGGCGCTATCTCAGCATGCATTTCCAGCAGCCACATATGGCCTACCGGGACGCGTTGTATGAGGTGAGAAGCGGAAATATCGTTATACTCCGGCGCGAAAGTGGCACAATTTACGGCAGTGTTGCTAACTCAGACGGCAGTCTTATCAGTACGCTGCCGCTTTTTCTGCGTTCTCGCCTTGAAGATGTGATAAGACGACAGCTTGTCCGCCCCGTAGCCACCAGAGGTAATCCGGCTCAGCGCCCACAGACAGGTAATACTATCAACAGCAAAGCTGCGGGAAGGCTTCTGGCCGCTGGCGGGATTTATAATGACAATCCGGAAGGATTCAGAAAGACCGCCGAACAGTTAGGCGGTGATGCGGTGAAGGGATACGACAGCGTTCTCAACGAAACCACTTCCGGGATGATGGTCGCAGCTGCTTCACTGCTGGTTGTCCGTAACCCAGTTGCTGCGGAAGAATTGACCAGCTATCTGGGAAAATACAAAAAGGCACACGTTCTCCTGGATGATGTCAACGTGTCAGAGTTGAACTATGTTCGCCGTGACCGCGCTGAATATGCCGCGCTACGTGGTGAGTTCAACAGTTCTGTTCGTCCCAACTTCCTCAAATCGATTTCCGGGCACCCTGATGCACTATCAACGTTTGATTCTAACAATCTTATACGCCTTGCCGATGGTAAAGTGCCGCCCGGTTGGCAGGTTCACCACAAGATCCCACTCGATGACAGTGGAACAAATGCTTTGAATAATCTGATACTGATCCAAAACTCGCCATATCACTCCGCGCTTTCAAAGACACAGGCGATAATCACTAAAGACCTCCCATACAACGCCAGCACTAACGTTTTATGGCCTTCGCCGAACGGCGTAATTTACCCTGTAGGGAAGTGAAAACGATATGAATAACACAATTCAGATAATGGGTATCTTCAAAAATTTGATGATTTCCGATAGTTACCCGATAGCCAGCCCAATAGCACCAGATGTTATTACGGACTTGAAGCGCAATCCTGCGCCAATGGAATGGGATGAAACTAAACGCGGTGTTTACTCGGATATTCAGAAACTAGTGATGAATCGCCAGGACTACGCCGATATGCTCGAAGTCATGGATGGTCTGGAATACAACGGACTCACCCTGTATAGCCTGACGCAGGCAGAGAATGGTGAGTTGGCATGGTCAAATATCTATATTAGGAACATTGATACGCGCGATAATGACGTCTACGTTGATCCCAATCTGACAGACAAACTGCTGATTGGTGAAGATGGAATGTCCGTATTCGTGTACAGCTTCAAAGAGAAGTGTTTTCAGATTCGTGACAAAGCATCAACTGATTACGTTATTGAAGAGTACGAAACCTTCAGCGACCTCTTATCGGCTCTTATCGACATAGTAAAATAATGTTATCTCTGTCTTAGGGGCATTGACAATAGAACACCCAAAGTTGATAGAACACAGAATTATAAAGTGCTGTTGAAGCCCCCCGACCAATCTATACCAAGTTGGTCGAGGGGATCCTCCGATGAAACAGTGTCCAACATTACGGGGTCAGTTCACGATGGAGGGCTTGTACTAATATGAAAGAAATCGCTCCCGGTCATCCATTTCGTCAATATCAAACGGATAAATCAGCTGCGCTTCTCCCGTATCTTTCAGCGTATCCCATCAACCAGGCGCTTAAATGCGAAAAGCATTCACTGCTTCACGTAAAGCGTGTGCCTGGGCTGAAAGCGACTGTGATGCGGAAGAGGATTCCTCAACCAGCGCGGCGTTATTCTGCGTCACACCATCCATCTCGTTTACCGCAATGCTGACCTGTGAAATGCCCTGCATCTGTTCAGCTGAGGCGAGTGAGATGTTATCCATCGCGACGGCCAGTTTTCCGACCATAGCATTGATATCAAGAATGCTCTTGCCGGTCCCGGTTGCCACGACAACACCACTTTCAACCTGCGCCACAGCCTCTTCAATCAGATGTTTAATATCTCTGGCTGCCGTTGCACTGCGCTGCGCCAGCGTCCTGACTTCACCCGCTACGACGGCGAAACCCCGGCCCTGTTCGCCCGCTCGCGCGGCTTCGACTGCCGCGTTAAGCGCCAGAATATTGGTCTGAAATGCAATCCCTTCGATAACGGAGGTAATATCCCGGACTTTCACCGCGCTTTTTGAAATATCATTCATCGTCTCTGACATGCGCTGCATATCGTGTTCACCCGAACGCGCCAGCGCAGCGGTTTCGCGCGCCGAATCCGCAGTCTGCTGCGCGCCCGCTGCATTGCTTTTCACTGTAACCGTGAGCTGTTCAATACTGGCGGCGGTTTCCTGCAAAGCGGCGGCCTGCTGCTCTGTACGGGAAGAGAGTTCAGTATTGCCCTG